>MDSV01033326.1_pt1 | contig 12442 bp, 7 predicted proteins | sample 810851 | NCBI WGS metagenome assembly MDSV01 (sample SAMN05326640, study PRJNA326480) | marine metagenome | isolation source: seawater | place: Atlantic Ocean: North East | collected 2012
AATTTACATAGAGGAAGCGTCAGATATATCAAAGGAGTTTTATCTATCTTGTGTAGTTGATAGAGAAAGTTCAAAAATTGCATTTATTAGTAGTACTGAAGGAGGAATGGATATTGAGAAAGTAGCGTCAGAGAATCCCGAAAAAATTCATACTACAAAAATTGATTACAAAAAAGATATTGAAGAAAGTGATATGGATAAAATTATTAAACCATTTAATTTTACTAATGCTCAAAAAACACAATCTAAAAATTTAATAAAATCAATTTATAAAATTTTAATTGAAAAAGATGCAATTTTAATCGAAATAAATCCTTTAATAATCACAAAAGATGACAAATTAATATGTCTGGATGCTAAAATGAATTTTGATGACAATGCAATATTTAGAAGACCAGAAATCTTAGCTTTACGAGATTTAAATGAGGAAGAACCTGCAGAAATTGAAGCAAGTAAACATGACCTGGCTTATATAAAACTTAATGGTTCAATCGGTTGTATGGTTAATGGCGCTGGTTTAGCTATGGCAACAATGGATATCATAAAATTGTACGGTCAAGAACCAGCTAATTTTTTAGATGTTGGAGGAGGAGCATCGAAAGAAAAAGTTGCTGCAGCATTTAAATTAATTTTATCTGATAAAAATGTAAAAGGAATACTTATAAATATTTTTGGAGGTATAATGCGTTGCGATGTTTTAGCTCAAGGCGTAGTAGATGCTGCCAAGGAAACTAATTTAACTGTTCCGCTGGTTGTGAGATTAGCGGGTACAAATTTTAAAGAAGGTAAAAATATTTTAGATAAATCTGGATTAAAAATATTATCTGCAGATGATTTAAATGATGCAGCAAAAAAAATTGTAGAGGCAATAAGATAATGTCTGTTTTAGTTAACAAAGATACTAAATTGATTTGTCAAGGTTTTACTGGAACTCATGGCACTTTTCATTCTGAACAGGCCTTAAAATATGGAACTCAATTAGTTGGAGGTGTTACTCCTAAAAAAGGAGGACAAAAACACTTAAACCTTCCAGTTTTTAATACTGTGCAAGAAGCTAAAGAGAAGACAGAAGCTAACGCTACAATGATTTATGTTCCTCCAAAATTTGCTGCCGAAGCAATTATTGAAGCAATAAATTCAAAAATTGAATTAATAGTTTGTATTACTGAAGGTATTCCAGTTATTGATATGATAAAAGTTAAAAAAGAACTTAAGAAAAGTACGAGCAGATTAATAGGACCTAATTGCCCCGGTATAATAACTCCTGAAGAATGTAAAATAGGCATCATGCCTGGTAATATTCATAAAAAGGGATCGGTAGGGATTGTTTCTCGATCTGGAACACTAACTTATGAAGCAGTTGCTCAAACTACTGCAAACGGTATGGGTCAATCAACTTGCATTGGAATTGGTGGAGATCCAATTAATGGAACTAACTTTATTGATTGTTTAGATTTATTTCTGAAAGATGAAGAAACAAAATCTATAGTAATGATTGGAGAGATAGGAGGATCAGCTGAGGAGGAAGCTTCTGATTTTCTTAAAAAGTCTAACACTAAAAAGCCGATGGTAGGTTTTATTGCAGGTTTAACAGCCCCTCCTGGAAGAAGAATGGGTCATGCAGGGGCAATTATATCAGGTGGAAAGGGAGGAGCTGAAGATAAAATAGAAGTAATGAAATCAGCAGGAATTACTATTTCCAAATCTCCTGCTGACATAGGAAAAACTTTATTTGAGAAACTAAAGGGTTGATTTTTGTAAAGTTGTGTTAAATTAGGAATTATAAAAATAATGTCTTCTTCAAAAGATAACAATATATATAAGTACACTTCCTTTTTGGCAGGAAATAACTCTGATTTCATTCAGGAACTTTATTCAGAATATTTGTCAAACCCAAACTCATTACCTAGAGGTTGGAAACCTTTTTTTGATGGTTTGAAGGATAACCAAGAAATTATCAAAAAAAATTTACTTGGACCTAGCTGGGCTCCAAAAGATTTAAAGAAAAAAAATTTTGAAAAAATCAAAACATTAACAAATAAGGAAAATATTTCTCAAGAGCCAATTCTTGCAGAACAAGCAACTAAGGATTCTGTAAGAGCGATAATGCTTATCAGGGCCTATAGAATAAGAGGACATTTAATTTCAAATTTAGATCCATTAGGTATTCAAAAAAGGGAAGAACATCCAGAGTTAAAACCTGAGACATATGGATTTAACTCAAGCGATTACGATAGGAAAATATTTTTAGACGGTGTTCTAGGCCAACAACATTTAAATTTAAATGAAATACTTTATATTCTTAAAAAAACTTATTGTTCAAATATTGGTTATGAATATATGCATATGGGCGATCCTGATGAAAAATCTTGGATAAGAGATAGGATAGAAGGAAAGGAAAAAAATATCACTTTCACGGAAAATGGAAAAAAAGCAATTTTAAATAAGATTATTGAAGCTGAAGGATTTGAAAAATATTTACATGTAAAATTTGTAGGAACTAAAAGATTTGGACTAGATGGTGGTGAATCTTTAATACCAGCTTTAGAACAAATTATTAAAAGAGGTGGAAATCTTGGGGCCAAAGAAATTAAATTAGGAATGCCTCATCGAGGAAGACTGAATGTTTTAGCTAATGTAATGGGAAAACCATATAAAGCAATATTTAGCGAATTTTTTGGAAAAAGTGTTTCCTCTGAAAAAGATTTTGAAGGTGATGTTAAATATCACTTAGGAGCTTCGGCTAACAGAGAGTTTGATGGTAATCTCGTTCATATAAGTTTGACTGATAACCCATCACATTTAGAAGCTGTTAACCCCGTTGTTTTAGGCCAAACTAGAGCGAAACAATTTTTCCATAAAGATCCTGAGAGAAAAAAAGTAATTCCTGTTTTAATGCATGGCGATGCTGCATTTGCTGGACAAGGAGTAGTCGCTGAGTGTTTTGCAATGTCAGGCTTACCCGGGCATAACATCGGGGGAACGATACACATTATTGTAAATAATCAGATAGGATTTACAACAGCTCCAAGGTTTGCAAGGTCATCACCTTATCCATCAGATGTTGCAAAAACTGCTCAGGCTCCGATTTTTCACGTAAATGCCGATGATCCTGAAGCAGTTGTTCATTGTGCAAAAATTGCAACGGAGTTTAGACAAAAATTTAATAGAGACGTAGTTATTGATATGGTTTGTTATAGAAGGTTTGGACATAATGAAGGAGATGAGCCATCTTTTACCCAACCTTTAATGTATAAAAAAATCAAAGAACAACCAACAGCTCTTCAAATTTACGGGGAAAAAATTTCAAACGAAGGTTTGCTTTCGAAGGAATTAATTGAAGAACAAAAAATTAATTTTAAAAAATTCTTAGAAAAAGAATTTAATGCTTCAAAAAGTTATAAATCGGAATTAAAATGGTATGATGGTGTATGGTCAAGATTTAAACCAGAACTTGGAAAAGATAAAAGAGGAGTTAGTGGAGTTGATAAGAAACAACTAATCAATTTAGGAAAAAAAATAACCCATATTCCTCCTAATTTTGTAATTCACAAAACTCTCAAAAAAATTTTTGAAAATAAACATAAAATTTTTACAGAAAATAAAGATGTGGATTGGTCAACCGCAGAGACATTAGCGTTTGGATCTCTTTTAATAGAGGGTTTTTCTGTGCGTCTTTCAGGCCAAGACTCAGGGAGAGGAACTTTTAGCCAAAGACATTCAGTTTTAAGGAATCAAGATAATCACGAAAGGTACATTCCTTTAAACCATATATCTAAGGATCAAAAAAAATTTGAAATAATCGATACTTTGTTATCAGAACTAGCTGTACTTGGATTTGAATTTGGATATTCGCTTTCAGAACCTGAAACCTTAGTTGTGTGGGAAGCTCAATTCGGCGATTTTGCCAATGGTGCTCAGGTTATAATTGATCAATTTATTACGTCAGCTGAGTCAAAATGGGGAAGATCAAGTGGAATAGTTATGTTACTACCCCACGGATACGAAGGACAAGGGCCCGAACATTCTTCGGCAAGATTAGAAAGATTTTTGCAGCTCTGCGCAGGAGAAAATATTCAAGTAGTAAATTGTACAACTCCTGCAAATTATTTTCATGCCCTAAGAAGACAAATGCATAGAACTTTTAGAAAGCCTCTTATTATAATGACTCCTAAATCTCTTTTACGTCACAAAAAATGTATTTCACAATTAGTAGATTTTACGAAAGAAAATTCTTTTCACAGAATTTTAACTGATCATGCATACACTAAAGAAAATAAATTAATTAAATTAAAAAAAGATAAAAATATTGAAAAAGTTGTCATTTGTAGTGGTAAAATTTACTTTGATTTAATTGAAGCGAGAGAAAAAGCAAAAAACGACAAAGTGGTTTTTATTAGAATAGAACAACTTTACCCTTTCCCAGCTAAGACACTAGCTCAAGAGTTAAAGCGGTACAGTAAAAAGGCAAAATATTATTGGTGCCAGGAAGAACCTCAAAATATGGGTGCCTGGAACACAGTGAGAAATTATATAGAAAGAACTTTAGGTATAATTCAATCAAAAAGTGATAGTTTAAAATACATTGGTAGAGCTCCTTCCGCATCGACTGCGACTGGAAATCTAAATAAACATCTTGCACAACAAAAGGAAATATTAGAAAAGGTATTAGGAAAATTTAATTAATGTCTGAAAAAATAGTAGTTCCAGCACTTGGAGAGTCTGTTACAGAGGCAACAGTTTCTAAATGGTTAAAAAATCAAGGAGATAATGTTTCGCCAGACGAACCTTTAGTTGAATTAGAAACAGATAAAGTAAACATAGAAGTGCCTTCTCCTTCCAATGGTATATTAGAATCAATCTCAGTTCAAACCGGTGAAACAGTTAATGTCGGATCTTTGTTAGGAACAATTAAAATGTCTTCCAAAAAAAATGAAGCAAATATAAAAGAGATTAAAAAATATGCACCTCCATCAAAAAATAATAATGTCGAAAAAAAACAACCTTTAAAAACGAAGAAAAAAATCGATACCCTGGTTTTAGATAAAGAAATTGAATCAAAAAAAGAGGAAAAAAAACATGAAGAAGAACCTTTAGTTCTTAATGATCTTTATCAAGAGGAAGAAGAAGTAGAATCCGAAAAAGAAAGTCTTGTTTCTCCTGCAGCAAGAAAAATTGCTGAGGAAAAAAAAATTGATTTAAGCAAGATAAAAGGATCTGGAAAAAACGGTGTAATTCTCAAAGGAGATCTTATCTCTTTAATGGGTAATAAACCTCAGCCATCAGAAAGAAAAATTGCTCATGGTCCCGAGGAAAGAATTAAAATGACAAGATTACGTCAAACGATTGCTAAAAGACTAAAAGAAGCCCAAGAAAACGCTGCAATGCTAACAACGTTTAACGAAGTAGACATGCACGAAGTCATTTCCATGAAAAATAATTATAAAGAAGAATTTCAAAAAAAATATTCTGTTAAACTAGGTTTTATGTCTTTTTTTGTCAAAGCCTGCGTAATAGGATTAAAAAATTATCCTGCAGTTAATGCAGAGATACAATCAGATGAAATAGTTTACAAAAATTATTATAATATAAGTATAGCCGTAGGAACAGATAGAGGTCTCGTAGTTCCTGTTTTGAGAAACACAGATGAAATGTCCTTTGCTGATATTGAAAATAATATTAGTTCACTTGGACAAAAAGCTAGAGATGGAAAAATTACAATTGAGGATTTGCAAGGAGGAACTTTTACAATTACAAATGGCGGCATATATGGATCTATGTTATCCACCCCAATTCTAAATCCTCCTCAATCAGCTGTTTTAGGTATGCACAATATAGTCGAAAGACCAGTAGTAATTGATGGTAAAATCACAACAAGGCCAATGATGTATTTAGCCCTTTCATACGATCATAGAATTATCGATGGAAAAGAAGCGGTATCTTTTTTAAAGACTGTTAAAGAGTGCCTAGAGCAACCTAAAAGGTTATTTTTAAATTTATAACATGGAAAATAATTTTGATACTATAGTAATTGGTGGTGGCCCAGGAGGATATGTTTGTGCAATCAGATCCGCACAATTAGGACTTAAAACCGCTTGCATAGAGTCTAGAGGATCATTAGGCGGCACTTGCTTAAATGTTGGATGTATACCTTCTAAAAGCCTACTTAATTTATCAGAAAACTTTCATAAAGCAAAAAATAATTTTCAAAATCAAGGAATAGAAATTTCTGAAATAAATTTAAATGTATCCAAAATGATGTCTAATAAAGATAAGTCTGTACAAGTTTTAACTAAAGGGGTTGAGTTTTTATTTAAAAAAAATAAGGTTACATATTTAAGAGGTAAAGGAGTGCTTTTCTCAAAAAATAACGTAGTAGTTTACGAAAATGGAAAAAAGACTTCTTATGAAGCAAAAAATATTGTTATTGCCACAGGATCAGCTCCTTCATCTCTCCCTGGTATAAATATTGATGAAAAAAATATAATTTCTTCGACTGGGGCATTATCACTACAAAATGTTCCTAAAGAACTCGTGGTTATAGGTGGAGGATACATTGGTTTAGAAATGGGTTCAGTTTGGTCTAGACTTGGTTCAAATGTTACAGTGGTAGAATATTTAGATCATATTACACCTGGAATGGACAAAGAAATTTCAAAAGAATTTCAAAAGATACTTACAAAACAAGGTATAAAATTTAAACTTAACTCTAAAGTAACAGGAGTAAAAAATTTAGGTAAAAATGTTAAAATTGAATTTATAAACAATTCTGATTCTAAAAAAGAAGAAATTACTGCTGATAAAGTATTGGTTTCAGTAGGAAGAAAACCTTATACAGAAGGATTAAATCTTTCCAAAATTGGAATAAAAAAAGATAGCAAAGGTAAAATAAATGTTAATAAAAAATTACAAACTTCAGTGGAAAATATATATGCCATAGGAGACGTGATTGATGGTCCAATGCTAGCTCATAAAGCTGAAGAAGAGGGTATCGCTGTTGCGGAAACATTAGCTGGTCAGGCAGGACATGTAAACTATGATGTTATACCAGGAGTCATTTATACATCTCCCGAAGTTGCAACAGTAGGAAAAACAGAAGAGCAGCTAAAAAAAGAAAAAATATCTTACAAAATTGGCAAATTTCCGTTTCTAGCTAATTCAAGAGCTAAAGTAATTAATGAAACAGATGGTTTTGTTAAAATATTAGCAGACGCAGAGTCCGATAAAGTTTTGGGTGTACATATTATAGGCCCTCATTCTGGAGATATGATTGCTGAAATGGCATTAGCAATGGAGTTCGGTGCTAGCGCAGAAGATATTGCTAGAACTTGCCACGCCCATCCAACTCATACAGAAGCTATAAAAGAAGCAGCCTTAGCTGTTGATAAGAGACCAATTCATTTTTAATTAATTTAATATCATTTAAAATCTCATTAGATGAAAGTTCCTGTTTTAATTCCAAAGATATTTAATCATCCATTTACTTACGATTCAGGTCAAATAAAACCATTAAATCTAGGAGATGTAGTGGTTGTTCCTTTTGGAAAAGGTCAAGAAATTGGTGTTGTATGGGACAAAATTCATCCAATAAAAAAAAAAATTAGATTAAAAAAAATTGAAAAAAGGCTGGTTGATATTTCAATTAATAAGGAAATGATTAATTTTATCAATTGGTTTTCAATGTATAATATTACTCCCAGAGGCATGGTTCTCAAAATGTGCCTAGGTAACAAAAATAATATATTTAAAAAAGAAAAATTATACAGTGAAGAGAAAATTTTATATAAAAATAACTTTATCTTAAATACAGAACAAAAAAATTCATTAGAGTACTTAAAACAAAAAAGTAAAAAATTTAATGTTTCAGTTTTAGAAGGAACAACAGGCTCAGGAAAAACACTCGTATATTTTGAGAGAATCAAAGAAGTAATAAGTCAAAATAAACAGGCACTAGTTCTTCTTCCAGAAATTTTTCTAACAAATCAATTCAAATCAAGATTTAATGAATTTTTTAAATTTGAACCAGAGATTTGGCATTCAAAGATTACACCTAAAAACAAAAGAAGAATATGGCAGGGCGTAGTTCAAAATAAAATTAAACTTATAGTCGGTGCCAGATCGTCTCTTACTCTTCCTTTCAAAAAACTTGGATTAATCGTTGTGGATGAGGAACATGACTCATCTTATAAGCAAGATGAAGGTCTCATTTACAACGCAAGAGATATGGCAATAGCTCGAAGTTATTTTGAAAATATTCCGACTCACCTAGTTACATCAATTCCTTCATTGGAGACTTTTAATAATATAAAAAATAAAAAATATGGCCATACCAAAATTAAAAAAAGATATAGTAATTTTCCTTTACCTGAGGCAAAAATAATAAATCTTAATTTTTCAAAACTTAAAAAAGATGAATTCATTTCAGAAGAAACAGTAAGATGTGTCAAAAGTTATTTAGATAAAAATGAACAAGTATTATTTTTTTTAAATAGAAGAGGATACGCTCCTTTTTTAGTATGTAAAAAATGTGGTTTTAAACACCTATGTCCTAATTGTTCAATTTATTTAACATATCATAAACATTTAAATAAATTAGTTTGTCATCATTGTGGTTTTAAAACTAAAAAAGAAATTAAGTGTAAAAAAGAAAAAGAGTTATGTGACTTTAATATGTATGGACCAGGAGTGGAAAAAATTTTCGATGAAGTTAAGAAAAAATTCTCAAATAAGATAATAAAAATTTTTTCTAGTGATTATTTATCAAGTCAAAAAAGTGCTAAATTGTTTTTAAATCAAATTGAAAAAAATGAGATTAATATTTTAATTGGTACACAAATGATATCCAAGGGATTCAACTTTTCAAAATTAAATTGTATAGTTGTTGTTGATGCAGATTTTTCAGGAAAAGGTTATGATTTGAGAACTACTGAAAAAAATATTCAACTTTATAATCAATTAAGCGGTCGTGCTGGTAGGTTTTCAAAAAAATCACTAATAATATATCAAACAATGTCACCATCTGATGAAGTTTTAAAAGATATAATAAAAAATAAGCCTGAGCAATTTCTTTTAAATGAGCTAGTAATTAGAAAAAAAAATAAACTTCCTCCTTTTTACAGATTAATTTCTTTAATTATTTCATCTAAAAATGACTCTAATAGTTATAAAGGTGCACAAGAGATTAAGAAAAAGTTACTCTCAATTAAAAATATAGAAGTTCTTGGTCCAGTTTCTTCACCTATTTTTAAGATAAAAAATAAGTATAGAACTAGGCTTTTAATTAGATCTAAAAACAATAACCTAATACAAAAAAAAATAAGTGTAATTTTAGAAAATCTTCAAATATCCAAAAGAATTAAACTCACGGTTGATGTGGATCCAATTAATTTCACTTAAATCGAGCTTACCATCTTGAAGAGTATATACTCTTATGGTACCAAACCGAATTAATTTCGTTAAAATCAATAATATACATAAATGAGTTCAAATAAAAACTTTTCAACAGAGACCTCAGAAAGATATGCTAAGGCCTTGCTTGAACTGTCTAAAGAAAATTCTGAGTTAGAAAAAATTGAGAATGATGCGCGTAATTTTTTAGAAATTTATAATTCTAATAATATATTAGAAAATTTTATCAAAAATCCCACAGAAACATTTTCAAACCAACTTGAATTTATTGAAAAAATATCAAAAATTGCAAATTTTTCTAAAAATTTTAAAAACTTTTTGTCAATTCTTGTTATAAAAAGAAGAGTCTTTTTTGTAAAAAAAATAATAAATAATTTTTTAACATTGGCAACATTTAAAAAGGGTAAAGTTGATGCTAAACTAGTTTCTTCTAAAAGCCTTACTTCTGAAGAACTTAAAAACATAAATAGTGAACTTTCAAAAGCCATAGGTTCAGAATTAAATTTTGACTACAAGGTTGATAAAGATTTAATAGGAGGATTTAAAATTCAGGTTGGAAGCCTTATGATTGACACTTCGATAAAAAATAAATTAAGAAAATACGAACAAAAAATGTTAGAAAATTAATATGCAAATAAATCCTTCAGAAATAACAAAACTACTTAAAGAACAAATAAAAAATTTTGGTGAAAAAGCAGAAGTCTCTGAAATAGGAAAAGTATTATCAGTGGGAGATGGTATTGCAAGAGTTTATGGATTAGACAACGTTCAAGCAGGAGAAATGGTAGAATTTGACGATGGATCAAAAGGTATGGCTTTAAACTTGGAGAGTGATAATGTTGGAGTAGTAATATTTGGTGACGATAAAAATATCAAAGAAGGTAATACAGTTAAGAGAACAAATTCAATTGTTGATGTTCCCGTTGGAAAAGAATTACTCGGGAGAGTTGTCGATGGATTAGGAAATCCAATCGATGGAAAAGGAAATCTTACTGCAAAAATTCAAAGAAAAAGAGTTGAAGTAAAAGCTCCAGGAATAATTCCACGTCAATCTGTAAATGAACCAATGCAAACTGGATTAAAATCTATTGACACATTGATACCTATCGGCCGAGGACAAAGAGAACTAATTATTGGAGATAGACAAACTGGAAAAACTGCAGTTGCAATAGATACAATTATAAATCAAAAAGAAATAAACGAGTCAAATGATGAAAAGAAAAAACTTTACTGCGTATATGTTGCCATTGGTCAAAAAAGATCCACTGTAGCTCAAATAGCAAAAACTTTAGAAGAAGCCGGAGCTATGAAGTATACAACTGTAGTTTCAGCTACAGCCTCAGATTCTGCACCTTTGCAATTTCTTGCGCCTTACACAGGATGTACTATAGGAGAATTCTTTAGAGATAATGGTATGCATGCTTTGATAATATATGATGATCTATCGAAACAAGCCGTAGCATATAGACAAATGTCTTTACTATTGAGAAGACCACCAGGAAGAGAAGCTTATCCAGGTGATGTTTTTTATTTACATAGTAGATTACTCGAAAGAGCTGCAAAATTAAGTGATGCAAATGGAGGCGGATCTTTAACTGCGTTACCTATAATTGAAACACAAGCGGGCGATGTCTCAGCTTATATTCCAACTAACGTAATTTCGATTACAGATGGACAAATTTTTCTTGAAACTGAACTATTTAATCAAGGAATAAGACCAGCTGTAAATGTTGGACTTTCCGTATCAAGAGTAGGTTCTGCCGCTCAAACAAAAGCTATGAAAAAAGTATCAGGATCAATTAAATTAGAACTTGCTCAGTATCGTGAAATGGCCGCCTTTGCTCAATTTGGATCAGATTTAGATGCTTCTACTCAAAAGCTTTTAAATAGAGGCGCAAAATTAACTGAATTATTAAAACAAGATCAATATTCACCTCTTAGAGTTGGAGAGCAAGTGGTGGCAGTTTTTACAGGCGTAAGAGGGTATTTGGATGATGTGGAATTAAAGAATATTAAAACTTTTGAAAAAGATATTCTAGATAAAATTAAGAATGAAAAACCCGAAATTTTAGAAACTATTCAATCTTCTGGTAAACTTGAAAAAGAAACTGAAGAATCTTTAATCCAAATAATAGAAGAACATAAAAAAAAATAAAATGCCCAGCTTAGATGATTTAAAAAAAAGAATTAAAAGTGTTAAATCAACTCAAAAGATTACCAAGGCAATGAAAATGGTTGCAGCTGCAAAATTAAGAAAAGCTCAAGAAAGAGCTGAAAAAGGTAGGCCTTATAGTGAAAAAATGCAAAACATAATTTTAAATCTTACAAAATCAGTTAGCGATCCTGAAAATGCACCAAAATTACTAGTTGGAAATGGAAATGATAAAATTTATTTATGTGTAGTAATGACAGCAGATAGAGGTCTTTGTGGAGGATTCAATTCAAATATTTGTAAACTTGCAAAAAACTTTTTCAAAAAACTTAAACAAGATGGTAAAGAAATTAAGATAATTATCGTAGGATCAAAAGGACTTGATCAATTAAAAAGATCATACGGAAAGAATATAATTAAGAATGTAAACTTTAAAGACAAAAAAGATATAGGCTTTAATGAGGCTGAAGAGGTAGGAAAAATAATTATTGACTTATTTCATAACAACGAATTTGATAAATGTTTTTTATTTTATAACAACTTTAAAAATGTAATTACTCAAATACCACAAGCGCAGCAAATTATTCCCTCTGAAAATCCGTCCGAAAAAAATGATAATAAAGATGATAATTTTTATGAATTTGAGCCAGATGAAGATGAAATTTTAGAGGATCTTTTACCTAAAAATATTTCTACTCAAGTTTTTAAAGCTTTTCTTGAAAACGCAGCCAGTGAGCAAGGATCAAGAATGACGGCAATGGATAACGCTACAAGAAACGCTGGCGACTTAGTTGACAAGTTGACAATTAATTATAACAGAAGTAGACAAGCTTCTATTACAAAAGAATTAATAGAAATTATTTCAGGGGCAGAAAGTTTATA
>MDSV01117903.1_pt1 | contig 12442 bp, 22 predicted proteins | sample 810851 | NCBI WGS metagenome assembly MDSV01 (sample SAMN05326640, study PRJNA326480) | marine metagenome | isolation source: seawater | place: Atlantic Ocean: North East | collected 2012
TGCTCCTGTTGTTAAGGGAATCTTAAAAGAATATGGTTTGAAAGGTACTTTGGGTATCGATAACCACAGTAGCTTGGTTTTGAAAATCAAGGATACTATCGGGATGTTTGCCGATAAGTTTGCAGAGGATGAGTTCACTGCAAAGTGGGGATTGAACGTCAACGAGTATTGGATTGAAGACCATTATGGTGCTGACCCTGTGAGGGTTGAGATGTTAAACAAAGTTGTCGATGCGATGAAAGGTGAGAACTATTTCAACAACGATGATGCGATGACTGACTACTTCCACAGAAAGCATTATACAGATATTAAGGTGTACGCTTTATGACTGCTGTAAAGATACCTGAACACGTTGTCGAGAAGATAAAGGCAATTGAACTCATGATTGAGTTACAAGAGAAAGAACTTTGTCACGCAACAACAATGAACAAACTGGAGAAGTTACCTCCGATACAATATTTGATTGCTGAGTATCAAACGATGCTTGAGGAGACAAAGAAGTATTACGGAGTTTAAAAGTTTTGCGGAGTTAGTTTAATAGAAGAACAGTTCCCTTCCAAGGAACAAGTTGGGGTTCAAATCCCTGACTCCGCTCCAATTTCGAGGTTATGACCCTTTAGTAATAGGGGGTCTCAATCGGACGCTCGGAGTAGGCAATCCCTACTGCCCTGACCTGAAGATATACTTTCTCACTATAGTGGTATCACGTGAAGAAGGTAGGAGAAGTAGCCCCCTACCATAGATGAGAAAGTTAGAGTGTACGGTGAACACTGCTTAGTAGGTATTGGATGGATGTACCGCACTCGACCCGCAAGGGTGGTCTAAGTGTTTCTGCATTGCGTAGAGTTCTGATAGACCTATACAAAACTTCAGAACAACTCAAGCGAGACAATTTTTCGGTGTGGGGGTTTAGTCTAAAAAGAAACTCCCCTATTTTTGCATATATAATTACTAGGAGTATTTTATGAAAGCAGGAAAAATATGGGGTCAAACCGAACTGATACACGCTAATGGTGTATTGGAATTTCATCGTGTTGAATTTAAGAAAGGATTCAAATGTTCAGAACACTTACACCAATATAAGTGGAATGGGTTCTATTGTGAAAAAGGTGAGATTCTTATTCGAGTTTGGCAAGACGGTGACCAAGACGGTCTCGTTGATGAAACAATACTAAGAGCGGGTGAATTTACACAGGTCAAGCCTGGCAAAATTCATCAATTCGAAGGTATAACTAGTGGTGTTGCATTTGAATTATATTGGGCGGAGTTTAATCACGATGATATTGTGAGACGTACAATAGGTTCAAAATCTTCATAAAATATTCATTATTTTTACTCTGTAGAGGAGTAAAGATTTATATATAAGCTTAAGGATAAAATGATGGAAAAGTATGTGTACGAAATCTTTCAGGATTTCGAGAAACTAAAAAAGAGAGCAGATAAGATTGCTTTCTTGCAAGAACAGGGACAATCAGTTCCCGCAATCAAAGACATCTGTCGAGGCATCTATGACCCTCGCTTAAAGTTTGTCTTACCCGAAGGTAAACCACCTTACAATCCCAATAAACCCGAAAGTGTACCTAGTAATCTCAGAAGACTGCATAAGCAGTTTGGAGATTTTGTTGAAGGTGCAAGGTCAGATGGGACACCTCAATTTAAGATTGAGACTAGATTCATACAGTTGTTGGAATCGATTCACGCCGAAGATGCAGAAATAGTTATCGACATGGTGAATAAGAAAACATCTATTAAAGGATTGACCAAGAAAATTGTTCAAGAGGCGTACCCCAATATGATACCTTCAGAATAATTCTCTTTGCTTCGTTATGTGTAACCATAACTAATTATAAGGAGAAGTTTATGCAGTGTACACAGATAGAAAGATTGAAGAACGATAGTAGGGAACTTGACCACTATATCTTTAGACTCAAAAAGAAAGGAAAAGATAACTTGGTTCACAAGTTAAGTGCTAAACGGGAATTCTTAAATCAGACTATCAAAGAATATGATGATAAATTTGATTATATTCAATCAGCATAAATAAGGAAGGTGATTCATATCTCGTGGGGGGAGCGAGTCTCCCCCAACGTCACTATAGGAAATAAGATATGCCATTATATGATTTTAAGAATAATGATACAGGTGAAGTAGAGGAACACTCTATGTCTTACAAAGATGTAGACCAGTTTCTTATCGACAATCCTCATCTAGAAAAGATGATATCCTCACCCAATCTAATCAGTAACACGGGAACAATTCTCTCTAAGACTAGTTCTGACTGGAGAGACTTGCAGAAACGTATCAAGAAAAACTCAGGTAGAAATAATACCATAAGGGATTAATGACTAAACCACAAACATTGCGTATTGACGATATGGTCACTATTGACCCCATCACTTCTGCACAAGAAGAAGCGTGGGAGACATGGCGTAGAGGAGACCACATGGCACTCTACGGAACTGCGGGAACAGGTAAGACTTATCTTGGAATGTATCTTGGACTTGAAGAAGTACTTGATAGAAGTAGACCTCAAGATAAACTTGTTATCGTAAGAAGTGTAGTACCCACAAGAGAAGTAGGATATCTGCCAGGCACTCTTGAAGAGAAAATGTCTGCGTATGTATTACCGTACATTTCAATCTGCACAGAACTATTTGAAGATGGTGGTGCATATGAAAAACTTTGTTCTCAAAACAAGATAGAGATTCTATCAACATCTCATATTAGAGGTATCACTCTAGACAATGCAATCATCTTAGTAGATGAATGTCAGAACCTAAACTTCCATGAACTTGATTCTATTATAACTCGTGTAGGAAACAACAGTCGAGTCATTCTAAGTGGTGATTGGTCTCAGTCAGACTTTACCAAAGATGCAGAAAGAAAAGGTATAAATATATTCTTAGATATAGTAGAACAAATGAAAAACTTTGAAGTCATTGATTTTACATGGAAGGACATTGTGAGGTCTGATTTCGTAAGAGACTATATCATGACTAAAGAAATGTTAGGATATTAATATGAGATTAAGTAAGAATTTTACACTCAAAGAGTTTACACGGTCAATGACTGCGACTCGTTTGGGTATTGATAATACACCAAAAGACGAACATCTAGAAGCTGCGAAAGCATTGTTCGAAAACGTAGTACAACCAATCAGAGAACATTTTGGTATTACTCGTATTAGTTCGGGATATAGAAGTCCCGCATTGAACGAAGCAATCGGTGGTTCAACTAGGTCTCAACATAGTAAAGGTCAAGCAGTTGACTTTGAATGTGATGGTCAAGATAACCTTGAAGTCGCAAAATGGATTAGAGATAATCTAGACTATGACCAAGTTATCTCAGAATTCTATGAACACGGAGACCCTAAGTCAGGATGGATTCATGTATCGTATGTCAGTCCCGAAGAGAATCGTAATAGACCTTTGACTGCACAACGAGTAGATGGTAAGGTACGATATTCAGTAGGACTGCCTGAGTGAATTGCATTTACCAATATATGATAATTGGGCCAGAGTGTGATAAACGTGGGCCAATTCCTGAAGATAAGAGTAGAAGTAGGTCAGAAGTTTACAGAGAATGTGCTGATTTATCTGCGGAATCATTTAGAATCTATGCAGATAAAATCGGTGCAGTCCATCACTATTCACGTAAACAAGTATTAACAGAAGGTAAGGTAGGAAGTACAACCTTACTATTCGAAGTACTGAGACTTATCTACGACCCCATATATGATGAATACGATAAGGTACTATTCTGTGATACCGACATTGTATGTAATACAGAAGAGAATATCTTTGATTTACATAAAGGTGATGTATCAGGTGTTGCAGAAAGTGATATCGTTGTAGGTGCAAATCCACAATACATCAAAGACAACTATGATAAATGTCGAGGTGGATATGCATCATGGGACTTCGATGATAACAAATACTGGGAACTTGTTCGTAAGTATCAAAGACTAGATATACCTGTTAAAACTGCTCACGATATGGGTGCGAGGAAACAAAGTAAAGTCTTTGTTATGAATACTGGTGTTCATATATGGAGTAAAGAAGCAAGGTTAAAAGCACGAGAACAGTTTGATGACTGGTATGAATACATGGCAGATGGTGATAAAGAGGGTGACCATTTTTGGTTAAACAACGACCAACCATATATTAGTGGACAATTAGTCAAACACAATTTCAAAATCAATCATTTAGACCAAACATGGAACGACACTCCTACCCATTACACAGATGGATATCCATGTTGGACTAGTCAAAACTTCTTGCATTACACTGGTGGTGGTGGTAAAGTCACCATGTTGCAACATCAAAAAGAAGGTAAATTTAAGTACGTATAACGCTTGACAAATTAGGTAGTTCTTGTTATAATAACTACCTATGAAAAAAGGAAACAAAATGAGCAGTTATGACAATGTGATAGTCACAGATGTCGATGGTGTACTCCTGAACTGGGGATATGCATTCGATGTTTGGATGAACGAACAAGGTTATAAAAAAGTAACAGATGAATGGAAACACTACTGTGTATTTAAACAGTATGGTATTCCTGAAGCAGAAGGTAAGAGAATGGTTAATCTATTCAATCAATCTGCTGTTGTGGGGTTCTTACCGCCCCTCAGAGATGCAATCCACTATGTAAGAAAACTTCATGAGGAACACGGTTACGTTTTCCACGTGTGTACAAGTTTGCATAAGGATAAGAATGCACAGAAACTAAGAATCATGAACCTTGAGAAGTTGTTTGGTGAAACGGTCTTTGAGAAGTATATCATCCTTGGATGTGGTGATGACAAGGACGAAGCACTTGCACCTTACAAAGGAACAGACTTCTATTGGATTGAAGACAAAGTAGAGAATGCTATTGTCGGTAAAGAAGTTGCGGGACTTAACAGTATCGTGATGGAACACGGATTCAATATGAATGACCCTGAACTAGAGGAACATGGTATTCCACTCGCAAAGAACTGGAAAGACATCTACGAAACCATCGTAGGCATTTAAGAATCTTATATATAACGGTATGGATTATCCACCGTTTTTTAGAAAGTTCAGTCTGAACGAAACTGGCGAACACGAGATGTTAAAGGCTTGTGTTCTTGCATCTATTGAAAGTCTAAAACATAACGGAGGTTACTTCGATTATGATGATAGAGGGCCAGGCAATCTAAAAAATCTCGCTGATGGAGAGATTGACATACCCGCACAATTCCATAAACTGGATTTAAAATATGCGGATATGTCTTATTCTGATTACAAGACAGGTAAGGATGGTTATGTCCCACCATATAAGAATATGGTAGACAAAACAATCAGACCTATGTTAGAACATTATGCTGGTATGTGGGGTTGTTCTAGATTCCAACTGAGAATGATGTGGTTTGCACAATACTATGACTCCGCACATTTCGGATGGCATACTCATGAAGGTTGTAATATGTCTGCGATATACTTTGTTGAATGTCCCAAAGAAGAACAGATAACTGAGTTCCACGGTATCAACGTAGAACCTCTAGACTTAGAAGAGGGAGATATATTGGTATTCCCTTCTATGCTTCCCCATCGTAGTAGACCTATAAATAACACTGACAGAAAAACTGTCATTGGTATAACAGGAGAAATCCATAGTTGTAGATTATAGGAGACTAATATGGCAAAACAAACCGTAGACACACCAGTAGGACAAGCAACAGTTGACTTAGAAAAGTACACTGAGTTAGTTCTCAAGGTAGACGAAGCACAAGACAAAATCAAAGAGATGGAAGCACTCTCTAAGGAATTGCAAGTTGTAACTGCGGCTGCTAAACCCGTACCTAAAGGTTTTTGGTCATTATTCAGAGATGAGAATGATATCAATGAGAAATCAATCATTGGTTTTGCATCATTCCTTATGATGGTTGCGTTTGGTATTTTTGATTTGGTTACTGCAATGGACGGTACACCACTAGAAATATCAGACACCATTTATACATCTTTTGTTGTAGTGACATTAGGTTCGTTTGGTATTGCAGAAGCTGGTAAAGCATTCTCAGGAAAATAAATGTCAGATGAGAAAGTGACTTGGCGGGGTACTCATGGAGTCGGTGACTTCATGCAGGCACTCAACTGTTGTTATCGATATTCTTATGATGAGGATAAGATAATCAACCTTGAAATGCATTGGGAACATGATGAAGATTTTCTTTATCATCCCGATGACCCTGAGACTATTATTGATAGGATGAACTTTATTCATCCAAAATACTTTGAATCAGAACGAGTCGAAGTCACTCATGTATTTAATTCAGAATTGTATTATTACCCACCCGAACAATCTGAACTGAAAAGAAAGAAAAGGTTTGAGTGGGAGTCAGGAAGATATGACCCGTATGGCGCACCACCAAATGATTGGTTGTTTTCAGAAGAAGAGTTTGTAACACCTGAAAGAAAGATTGTGATGTGGACACCACACTACAACAGAGAACCGCCACGTCCTTGGAAAAGACAGTTGACAGAAGATGATTGGTATGATATAATACAGCTGCTTCGCTGGGAGGGTTGGATACTCGAAGAGTTAACCTATAGAACACCTATAGAAAAGGCGTACAATGAAATAAAGACTGCAAGATATGTTGTTTCATATGATGGTATGTGGCATTACATTAGTAAGAACTTTGGTAAACCACACATCATTCCTAGTAAAGAAGGAGTGACAACATACAATACACCAAATGCAGTAAAGGTACACTTTGGTGATGATTTTAAAAAGTGTTTCGATGAAGAGAATATGGCAGAGACACTTACAAGAATGAGAAATACTTCCCAAGAGTGGAAGAATAATGTTGCTGGTAACATTAAAAGTTTTGAGAAAAAAATATGAAGATACCTGTTGAAATAGATAGAGCAGTAATCGAAGTTAATGGTGGATGTAACTACTCATGTAGTATGTGTCCACAGGATATGCGTACAGGTGGACGTGACAAGAGATTCCTAAGAAAGATGAATCTACTTGAGTTCGAGAACAATGTAGAACAATGTGCAAAACATGGTCTACGTGTAGTCAACCTAGAAGGTAGTGGAGAACCTACACTCAATAGAAACCTACCTGAGTATATAAAGATAGTAAAGAAATATGGTGCAAAGGCATTCTGTTTCTCAAATGGTTTCCGTATGCATGGTGACTTCATGAAGAAGTGTGTTGATGCGGGACTAGACTTCTATAGGTTTTCTTTTATTGGATACAACAAGGACAAATATACGGAGTGGATGCATAATCGTGTTGGAGGTAACTTTGACCTAATATGTAGAAACATTCGTGAAATGCAACAATACGTAGAAGAGAGTGGTAGTGATTGTACAGTCGCAACCTATCACCTTATAACTGATAATGATAATCTTGAGGAGGAAAAAAATGCGTATATTAACTTGGTTGAAGACCTTGGAGTTAAGACAGAAATTTGGAAGATGCATAACTGGTCTGGCGTCTATGATAACAAAGATAAACGAGAAGGTGCAATTAAAACGTGTGGTCGCCCATTCAGTCCTGATATTGTTATTCGTGCTGGAGGTATTGATGGAAAGTCTGGCGCAGTTGCTCCTTGCTGTCAAGTCTTGGGTAGAGACGAAGAGGCAGTCCTTGGACATACGTCTGAAAAGAGTGTAGCAGAAATATGGAATGATATTCCGTATGTAGAATTAAGAGAAGGTCACACCAACGGTAACTATCCTGATTATTGTAAAGATTGTGATTTCCTACTAGATGACCCTGAAGTTCTAGTGTGGACTAATCATGAGAGAGACCTATATAAAATGCATGGAACAGAATTTGATTTGGATGATTACAGGGAGTAAGACAAATGCCAGCAAAAGTAGTAGATGTAAGTAAAACAGTGACTTTCGTAGACTATAAGATGTACGCAAACAAAGAGACCAAAGAGTTTCAATTAGATAGAGAATTGAATCTTGGTCAATTATTTAATGGTGATGTAAAGGAAGGTGACACGTTAAGAGTAACTGTCGAAGACGGTAGAATTACTTTTAGGAAGTGGTACGTTAGTTGATAAATGAAAAAATTAATATATCAAGTTGCAGTAGGTAAACCATCTGCACTTTATGAACACTGCATACAGTCAGTTGCAGACTATTGTGAACGTATTGGGGCAGACCATATAGTACTGCGAGAACCTATACTACGTATCAAACCTGATATCTTCGGGAGTGGTCGTAGTAGAGAATCGTGGGAAAAACATGGTGGATATCTTCCTATCTTTGAGAAAGAGAATGCATTCTTGTACATAGACAGTTATGAACAAATTGCAATCGTTGATGCAGACATCTATATTAGACCCGATGCATCTAATATCTTTGAAGAGATGGCAAAATCACCAGTCGCTTTCGGTGCAGTATGTGAACGTGACATGAACATATTACCTTGGTATGTCGATAAAATCAAGAATTATAGTCATATGCAATATGGTGAATTGCATTCTAGTAAGATTGATTTCAGACCAAACCAACGTGGATTTGAATATTTCAATATGGGTTTGATGGTAATCAACTCTCCGATATTCAAACCTTTTCTAAAAGGTCAATCACCAAGAGAGTTTCTAAACAGAACAGAATTCCAAAGATTTGTTGATGGTGTCGGTGCATGGAAATGGAGTACTGACCAAACACTTCTGAATTACTTTGTGAAGAAATATAAAATTCCAACTAAACATCTCAACCCAAAATACAACGGTCTATTTACTGCGGTCAACAACATTGAAGAGTGTGAGTTTATACACTTCTTTCTAAAGGATAAGTTACCTGAACGTGGAGAAAACGTTGCAGAACTTATGAAACAAATATGAGTAGAATCCCACAACAACTAAAACTGTTACTAGACAAACCAAGAGACTGTACTCCTGAAGAACAGAAGGAGTGGATTAATACTGAAGGTAAAAAGTGGGCAGACTTGCAAGGTAAAATTATAATCGGATTATCGATATTACAGGTATGTCTTTTAGGATTTATGTTGGGTACGATGGCTATCATTGAGGTGTTAGTAAATGGCTAGAAAGATGTTTGTTCATATTCCGAAGAATGGTGGTATGACTATTCGGAAGAGTCCTGATATTAGACCAAAGGTTGTTTGTGCAACACCTAACTTTCATGTAAGTCCCGCATACTCACAAGACCTAAAACGTGTTATGGACTCTCATAACGAACATGAAGGTTATGAACACGCACGTTGGATTGATTGGAACAAAGATTTAAGAGAAGAATATACTGCGTTTGCAATCATTAGAAACCCTTGGGACAGAGTTGTATCTCGTTATGTATTTGCAAGAAAGGTAATGCATTACGAAGAAACGCAACCATTAGACTATGTTGATGCATCATCATTTGAAGCGTTTCTCGATACACGATATGTTTGGGGACATAAAGAATATTTTTGGCATCGTGCAATCAAAGGATGGTATCCCGCATGGGATTATGTCACAGATGAGAATGATAAAGTCCGTTGTGATTGTCTACGATTTGAACACTACAACGATGACATAAAAGCATACTTTGGATTATTGACCAATCCTGAACCAAGGAATGTTACTCGTGTTAGAGGTAAAGAGAATTCAGGTTGGGGAATAGATTACAAAGAGATATATACTAAAGAGACAATACAAATTGTCGCTGATTGGTACAAGCAGGATATCGACTATTGGGGATTTGACTTCGATACATCTGCAACTAGGAATTATTGGAAATGAGTGATATCCCAACAGAATTAGAAACAATATTCAATACATGGGGAACAGATAAGTCTAAGAGACACAGATACCACATTGTATATGAACCTGTATTTGAAAAACTAAAAGACCAAGAGATTAACATCCTTGAGATAGGTGTATGGGATGGTGCATCTACAAAGGCACTATTCGAATACTTTCCCAAAGCAAACATCTACACAATCGATATATTCACAAGAAACGACCCATCCCATATCGGAGTACTAAAAGAAGAAAGAGTTCACTGGATAAAAGGTGATAGTACTGTTGCTGGTATTGTACCACAAGTAAGAAACAATTGGGAGGATGTAAAGTTTGATATTATCATTGATGATGGAGCGCATCGTCCACTTGCAAATATGTTGACTCTTAGAAATCTTATGCAGTTTCTAAAAGAAGATGGTGTATACTTTATTGAAGATGTCTGGCCAATGGAACGCATGAGTTTTGAAGAACTAGATTTTGCATGGTTAAAAGATAATCCTCAATGGTACAATCATTTAGACAATAATGCTTTTCTTGGAGAACTAGATAAGTATTCGACAACCCGACATGACTTACGCAAAGTAACAGGTCATGGTGATAGTTATATTATAGAAGTGCAACACCCGTGATGAAAGCATTTATTATCTCATTAACAAATCATCATCCGTCTCAAATGCAGACAAGGATGTTAATTAGTAGTATCAAGAAAACCAAGTCTGACCTAGAAGGACTTGTTATTGATGCAACAACGCCCGCAACCTTTACAGAAGACCTCGCAAAGATTGATTACATCGATGCAACTAATCTTACATGGAGTTATCCTGTAGACCCAACTCAAGATAGACTTGATATGAAAACAGGACTCTATCTAAAACATTATCAGACTGACAACATACTTGCAGTCGCATCTTGTATGGTATCACATATGAGATGTTGGCAGATGTGTATTGACCTATACGAACCTGTAGTTGTATTAGAATCCGATGCAATATTCACACGTAAATTTGATATGAATGACTTGACAAAAGATTTCAAAGGTGGTATTATAGGTTTAAATGACCCTCGTGGTGCGACTCGTAAGGCACGTGTCTTCCATGAGAAGGTAAGTAAGACCGAAGGACTACAGAAGTGTCCTACAGTCGATGAGATAAACGAAGACCCGTTACCTAGTGGTATTGCGGGTAATAGTGCGTATGTGATTACTCCAAGAGCTGCAAAACGACTCTTGGAGAAAACAAAAGAACTAGGATTATGGCCGAATGATGCGGTCATGTGTAAACAATTCTTTCCGTGGTTACAAGTAGTATATCCATACTACACGGGACTACAGGGAGGAAAGTCAACTACAACAGGAAGAACATAATTATGAGTGTTAAGCCAGCATTAGATAAACCGTATATTACATTAACTTGTAATCCATACGAGCATGACACATCAGTGAATACTCGACTCACCATTGAGGTTATGGAAAAAGATTTGAGTCGTGATGATATGATTCAAGTCTGTGAGGATTTTATGAAAGCAATGGGATATAACTTTACATCACATGAAGCGTTGGGTATAGAAGTAATCTGATATGGAGATTGCACCAATAACACCTGTAGTACATACTGTAGTAAAAGACCATACAATACAGAGGGTGAGTAAAACACCTGAAGGTCATAAGGTTACTGAGATAACATATACGGTAACCACGTATGATAAGAATGGTAGGTTACATACAACAACGACTAATAATAGTATGAGTTATCTAGTATGAAGATGTTTGTGATAACCATTGAAGACCATGAGTTGTCAAACAAATATGCAGAACGTTGTATTGAATCTGCAAAGAAGTTTGGACATACGGTTGAGAAATGGAAAGCAGTTACACCAAAACATGAACCCTTCTCGTTATTAAAACAAGAGGGTATATCACCACTTGGATTCGAAGAAGAATATTCAAGATTGGAGAATTGTATATCTGCGTTTTTGTCACACTATAGTCTATGGAAGAAATGCATAGAACTCAATGAGAACATCTTAGTATTAGAACATGATGCATACTTTAACGATGCAGTACCCGATGTACCGTTCCAAGATATATGTAACTTTGGACAACCATCATATGGCAAGTTTATTACACCACCTAACTTAGGACTTAACCCACTAACCAGTAAGCGTTATTTGCCAGGCGCACACGCATATGGAGTCACACCAAATGGAAGTAACTTACTCGTACAACAATCCAAACTACACGCTCGTCCGACTGACCTATTCATTAGACTTGAGACCTTTACTCGTATCCAAGAATACTACCCATGGCCAGTTGAAGCCCGAGATGCTTTCTCAACCATACAGAATGAACGTGGATGTCTCGCTAAACACAGATATAACGAAGACTACAAACTCTTATAGATGGAATTGGTACGATGAATAATATTTTTGTAACAGGTTGTGATGATACAACCGCATGGCAGTTACCTTGGTTTCTACATAACTTTCGTACAAATAATCAGGGACAACATTTAATACTTGCAGACTTTGGACTATCTGATACTTCACTCTATGAAGGATTCGATGGTGTCATTATGATTGATGACGATACAGAGGGATGGTTTAAGAAACCTAGTGCAATAGAAAAGGCATCTAAATTAGAAGGTGTAGAACGCACTTGTTGGTTAGATACTGACTGTGAAGTCAAAGGTGATATCTATGACA
>MDSV01141507.1_pt1 | contig 12442 bp, 7 predicted proteins | sample 810851 | NCBI WGS metagenome assembly MDSV01 (sample SAMN05326640, study PRJNA326480) | marine metagenome | isolation source: seawater | place: Atlantic Ocean: North East | collected 2012
AAGCCCCTGAAGAACCAGAGACTCCCGAAGCCCCTGAAGAACCAGAGACTCCCGAAGCCCCTGAAGAACCAGAGACTCCCGAAGCCCCTGAAGAACCAGTGGCTCCTGAAGAACCAGTCTTTCCTATAGATCCAGATATTCCAGTCGCTAGCCCTGAAGGACCCGCTCAATAGCTTGAGTAAAACTTTTCAAAAGCCTCGGATTTCCGAGGCTTTTTTTGCACTAATTAAAGCCGCTAAAGAGACTTCAGAATCCGGCGAGTGTCATCGCGCTTTTGAGTAATATCCACTAGCTGCTTACGAGCACCTGCAACTACATGCTTTGGAGCACTTGTAGTAAATTTGGCATTGTTCAGCTTGCCTTCTGTCGCGCGAAATAAGCCGTCGAGCTTAGTCAGTTCTTTGTTTAGGCGCGCCTTCTCTGCATCAACATCGATACTTGCGCTAAGATCTAGATACAAGGAGCCCAATGGGGTCACTACAGCAGGCAAGCCATCTGCCAGATCGGTCTGAATAGCATCTAAATGGTCCAGCCCTGCTAGATTGCAGATCAGTCCCAGGTTAGCAGCTATTACTTCGGTGGCTTTTGCGCCTGCACTATAAAACATAGTGACGGTGCGTTTGTTCGCTAAATTATACTTCGCCTTCAACGCCCTAGCCTGGGTGATCAACTCCTGCAGTTCTCCTACGCGCTGCGCTGCATTTGTATCTACAGGAATCTGCCCAAGTACTTCTTGCGCTCCAGCAATGACGGTCTTTTGAATGAAAGGTTGATTCACGGCATAACCAAGACCTTCCCATAACTCTTCAGTAATATGCGGAATCAAGGGGTTGGCTAATTGCAATACTTGGCGCAAAACAAGATCTTGTATAGCGAGACAATTTCCTTGCACTGCTTCAGTGCCTTTAAGCTTACCCTTGCATGCTTCTACATACCAGTCGCAAAAATCACTCCAAAAGAAAGTGTAAATCATATGGGTCAAAGGGGCTAAATCATGACCCGTAAAACATTTCTCTACAGCGCTCGTAACTCCTTGAAGCTGCCCAAGTATCCAATGGTCATAGTCATCGAATAAGCTAACATTAATACGCCCATGAATAGCTGAAAGGTTACCATTATCATACATTGTTCCCGACATTTGTCGAAAGCGCGCTGCATTCCAGAGCTTGTTACAGAAATTACGTCCAATTTGTATCCGCTCCTCAGAAAAAAGTATATCAGAACCTGTTGGTGCGATAGCACAGATGCCAAAGCGTAGTCCATCCGCCCCGAATTTATCGATTAAATCGAGTGGGTCGGGGGAATTTCCTAATGATTTAGACATCTTCCGGCCCTTCTCATCGCGGATGAGCCCATGTATAAAAATGTTCTTAAATGGAATACGCGCCTCGATCTCCTCATCGCTCAGCGAATCTTTATTTTCGCCGTACAGTTCGAGGCCAGCCATAATCATTCGTGCAACCCAGAAAAAGATAATGTCAAATCCAGTCACCAAATTTGCAGTTGGGTACCAGTGCTCCAGTTCTTTTTTCTGTTCTTCGTTCGGCTCTGGCCAACCTAAATTAGCCATTGGCCAAAGGTATGAGGAAGCCCACGTATCGAGCACATCTTCTTCTTGCTCCCAATTTTCTGGATCAGCAGGGCCATCAACCGAGACGTGCACATGATCTGGGTTATTAAAATCTAGTTCACTAAACGTAATATCTTTTTTATACCATACAGGGATACGATGGCCCCACCAAAGTTGCCGACTTATGCACCAATCCTGAATTCCGTTCAGCCAGTGTAAGTAGGTCTTCTTCCAGCGATCGGGATGAAAATTAATAATCCCTTTTTCTACTGCTCTTTTTGCTTCCACTACTTTAGGGTACTTAAGAAACCACTGCTCCGAAAGCCGTGGCTCAATTGGAACGTCACCACGCTCTGAAAACCCAACTATATTTTCATATGGCTCGCGCTCGATTAGGAGGCCTAATTCTTCGAGCTTTTGCGCTGCCATTTTGCGCGCTTGAAATCGGTCCATGCCGTTAAACTCTTCTCCTGCAAGACGATTTAGCTTTCCATCACAATCAATTACTTCGATATTTTCTAGTCCATGTCGTTGCCCTATCTCAAAGTCATTTTTGTCATGTGCTGGAGTAACTTTTAAGCAACCCGTACCAAATTCACGGTCTACATATTCATCTCCAATAATTGGAATTTCTGCCTTCGGAAAAGGTCGCCAAATCTTCTGCCCAATTAAATGCTTATAGCGCTCATCGTCTGGGTGCACTGCAACCGCAGTATCTCCCATCAAGGTTTCTGGGCGAGTAGTGGAAATCTCTAGGTGCGTGCGCTTCCCATCGGGCTTAACTAATTCATAGCGCATCTTATAAAAGAAGCTATTTTGTGGCTTCATATTCACCTCCTCGTCCGAGATCGCGGTGCGAGTAGCGGGGCACCAATTGACCATGCGTTGACCGCGGTAAATAAAGCCTCGCTCGTAAAACTTAACAAATGCTGTGCGCACTGCCTTGGAATACTCTGCATCTAAAGTAAAACTTGTTCGATCCCAGTCGCAAGAAGCGCCAAGCTTTTTAAGCTGGTTAAGAATTACGCCGCCGGATTGCTCTCGAAACTCCCATACTTTCTCCAGAAAAGAATCCCGACCAAGATCATACTTTGTTTGCCCAGTGGAGTCGCGCAGCTGCTTCTCAACTTTGGTCTGAGTGGCTATACCCGCGTGATCGGTACCCGGTTGCCATAAGACTGATTTACCCTCCAAGCGCGCGCGTCGAATAAAAATATCCTGTAATGTATTATCTAATACATGTCCCATGTGTAACATCCCAGTTACATTGGGAGGCGGTATCATGATTGCATATGGCTCGCGCGATTGATCGGCAGTCGCCTTGAAGCAACCAGCTTCGAGCCAATTAGCATACCACCGCGGTTCAACTTGTTTTGGTTCGTAGGCTTTTGCGATTTCAGTCATACTATAATTAGATGCTTTACGCTGTTGCCCATGGCGAGTGTTTCAAGTCAGAAAATCGTTAGTTACAATTACGCGGAAAGAAAATACCTTCGTGTAACTAATTTTTACTCCATACAAGTAACGAAGCACGTATTGAAGCGCCTAAAGTCCTCAATTTACTTGTCATCACTATAAATTGTGCGAACTTCTTAGCTTCTTAATATGGCTACAAAAACCCAGAAAACTAAGCGTGAACCAAAAGCAGTTCAATCGACTGCCAAAGATTTCAAGGCGGCACCAATTAACGCTCAACTAAGTGGTGAAGAAAAAATTGAGCTCTACCGCACCATTCTAGGCATTCGACGTTTTGAAGAGCGTTCATTGCAGGCATACAATCAAGGTAAAATTGGCGGATTCTTACACCTGTACATAGGCCAAGAGGCTGTAGCAGCAGGAGTTGTCTCACTAATGGGGCCGAATGATCATATAATTACTGCCTATCGCGACCACGGCCATGCGCTTGCTGTTGGCATGAGCATGAACGAATGTATGGCTGAAATGTTCGGTAAACACACTGGTTGCTCCAAAGGCAAGGGCGGTTCTATGCACTTTTTTGCGCCTGATAAGAACTTCTGGGGCGGCCATGGTATTGTAGCAGGTCAAACGCCACTCGGCGCGGGCTTAGCCTTTGCACTTAAATATAAAGGCCTTAAAGGTTGCGCAGTTTGCTTCTTGGGCGATGGCGCAGTCAATCAAGGTTCTTTCATGGAGACTCTCAATCTAGTATCGCTTTGGGACATTCCAGTCGTCTTTGTAATTGAGAATAATGGCTACTCTATGGGTACTAGCTTAGCTCGGTCTTCGGCAAAAGAGAGCCTCGCTCAACGGGCTGAAGGATTTAATATGGAGTGGGAAGTCTGCGATGGGCACGACGTCTTTGAGGTTCGTGAAGTTGCCAATCGTGCCATGACAAGAGCGCGCGACACACACAAACCCACTCTTCTTGAGATCTGCACCTACCGATACCGCGGTCACTCTGTAGCGGATGCTAATCACGAAAAATATCGCACCAAAGAGGAAATTGAAGAATACAAGCAAACTAAAGATCCGATCAATGTGCTACAGGCACAGTTGCTCGCAGATGGCACTTTAGATGATCAAGCCGCAAAGAAAATTAATTTAGAGCTAAAGCAACAAGCCGATCAAGCCGCACAATTTGCTGAAGACAGTCCTGTTGCACCGCGCTCAGAAATTCAAACCGATGTCTACTGGGAAGTCGATAATGACAGCGAAGGAAAACTCAAAGGTACTTACTTCTTCAATGATTAATCTGTTAAAGAACCGATTAGCTATTAAAACGACCACTCGTTCCTCTTTTATAAAAATTAATTTTTAACATCCACTTCAAATGCCACTGATCACCTACCGCGAAGCTATTAAGCAAGCCTTATCTGAGGAAATTGAGCGTGACGAAAACGTATGTATCATGGGCGAAGAGGTCGCACAATACAACGGAGCTTATAAAGTAACCGAAGGGCTCTGGAATAAGTATGGTGACAAGCGCCTGATTGATACGCCGATATCAGAAGCCGCTTTTTCTGGTCTCGCGATTGGAGCTTCCGCGCTAGGCATTCGCCCAGTAATCGAAATGATGTTTATGTCATTTAGTTATGTAGCGATTGACCAGTTATTCAATAACGCCTCCTTTTGCAGATATATGTCGGGTGGATTAATGCACATACCCATCGTTGTGCGAGGACCCGCAAATGGCGGCACAAATGTTGGAGCAACTCACTCACATACCCCAGAGAACATGGTGGCCAATCACCCAGGGCTAAAAGTTGTCTGCCCCTCTAATGCCTATGATGCCAAAGGTCTAATGAAGGCAGCGATTCGAGACAATGACCCAGTATTTGTTATGGAGAACACACTTCTTTATGGCGAGAAGTGGGATGTTCCAGAAGAAGAATACATAGTTGAGCTTGGGGTTGCCAACATCCTAAAAGAAGGTGCGGACATGACTCTCGTTTCTCACGGGCGCTGCGCTATGCTCTCACTCAATGCGGCTAAGACCCTAGAGCAGGAGCATGATATAAGTGTAGAAGTAGTCGACCTTCGCTCCATCCGACCACTTGATGAGACTACGATTTTGAACTCGGTAAAGAAGACAGGGCGGGCGCTGCTGGTTGAAGAAAATAAACCTTACTGCGGCGTGGATGCTCAAATTTCTCATATTATACAGCTAAAAGCCTTCGATTACCTAGACGCTCCAATACACCGCGTGTCGGCAATTGATGCCCCTCAAGTCTATGCTAAGGAGCTAGAAGACTGGCAGATTCCAAATGAAGAGCGCATCATTAAGCGCGCCCTAGAGTTAATGGCGTAATTCAAGCTTTCCACAGACAACAACAGAAGACACAATCCTCATATGGCTACACTTATTGATATGCCCAAACTAAGCGACACCATGACGGTGGGCACGCTAGTAAAATGGCTAAAAAACGAAGGCGATGCAGTTACTAATGGTGACATGATCGCAGAAGTAGAAACCGATAAAGCCACAATGGAAGTCGAATGCTTTGAAGAGGGCGTTTTAATTAAGCAATATGCTGAAGCTGGAGCAGAAGTGCCTGTCGGAGGTGCCATTGCTGCAATTGGTGAAGCAGGCGAATCCGCCCCAGAAGTTGCTGCGACAGCTACTGCCCCGAGCGCATCGGAAGAGCCAGAGGCTGCGTCAACTCCTGCGCCCGTAACCCCTGAACCAGCTGCTGCGCCTGAAATAACCGCCGCAGAACCGCCTCCTGCGCCTGCACCTGCAGTTAGTGGCACGCGCATTAAGGCTTCGCCGGTGGCACGTAAAATGGCTGCTCAGAAAGGGATCGATTTATCCGCAGTTCAAGGATCTGGCCCAGGTGGCCGCATTGTTAAAGAAGATATATTACAAGCTGGGGAAAGTCCGAGCAAGGTCAGTTCTACACCGACTGCTACTCTCGAGGCGCTTACTGTGCCTGTTTCTAATATGCGCAAGAGCATTGCTAAGGCCCTGGTTGCTTCGAAGACGCAAGCACCACATTTTTATCTTCAGATTGAGGTAGATGGCGCTCCACTAGCTAAATTTCGCGCCGCCCTTAATAAAAAATATGCAGACCTTCCCGTAGAACAAGGCGGCAACAAGTTTACTGTCAATGACCTCACACTTAAAGCTGCGGCGGAGGCAGTTCGCCAAGTTCCAGCAATAAACCGTTCGTGGGGCGAATCCATCGTCCAACATGGCACGGTGCAACTTGCCTTTGGAGTTGCCATTGATGATGGCCTCGTCACTCCTGTGATTCCATCAGCGGAGACAAAAAGCTTACACCAAATCAGCGCTGAAGCTAAAGCTTTGATTAAAAAAGCGCGTAACAAAAAGCTCGCACCAAACGAAATGAGTGGTTCGACCCTCACGGTAACCAACCTTGGGATGTTCGGAATCTCTGACTTCTACGGAATCATTAACCCTAGCAATGCTGCAATCTTAAGCGTTGGCGCGACCATAAAACGCCCGGTTGTTGACGAGCATAATCAAATCGTTATCGGACATACCATGAAAGTTGGGCTCTCTGGAGATCACAGAGTAATTGATGGAGCAGTAGGCGCACAATATTTGCAGGCCCTCAAAAATATTTTAGAAAATCCAGCCCTAATGCTCGTTTGATACATTACAACTGCGCTCGTGGTTTTTGTGTGCTCTATATGTAGGTTATCTATGCTCGCGCTAGTCGCGGGCTTTTTTATGCCTTATTGACCTGCCTAAGTATTGCGCGTGTAAGCTAAGAGCCGATCGTCCGATTTTTAAATATGGATTATTCAATCATTATCCCTGCCTATAATGAAACCGAGCAACTACCTGCGACTTTGTCGGCGGTACGTGCTTCGATGGCAGCTAGCTTCTTGCAGGGAGAATGTATTGTAGTGGACAACAACTCTACCGATTCAACCGCTGAGACGGCACAATTACATGGTGCAGATTTAGTTGTTTTTGAGCCGATCAACCAAATAGCGCGCGCGCGAAATACCGGGGCACACGCAAGCCAAGGTCGCTATTTAATCTTTATCGACGCAGACACTCGCATTGAACCTTCTCTTTTACTGCAAGCGCTCCACCAATTAAGTACTGGGCAATGCGTTGGAGGAGGAGCAGTCGTACACTTTGAAGGCAAGGTCTCCGTAATCGGCCAATGTGGAATTAAATTATGGGAGTGGATTTCCAAAAGTACGCAAACTGCAGCCGGGAGTTTTCTATTTTGCTTACAAGAAGCCTATCAAGCCGTTGGCGGGTTTGATGAGCGCCTCTACGCTAGCGAAGAGGTTCGCCTTTCAAAACAGCTTAAGCGCTGGGGACGCAGAAATCATAAGATGTCCTTTACGATTCTCACAGATACACCAGTGCTGACTTCTGCACGAAAATTACGCTGGTATAGCAGCCCGCAAATGCTCGGTTGGGTTGTCTTTATGCTATTTGTACCGATCGCAGTACGCTCACGCAAGCTATGCGGATTTTGGTATAACCGTCCGAACAAGGCAAGCGCTTCGAGCTAGCAATTTCTAAGTAGCTCGTTGAGTCCGAGACGTTGCTAAGGCTTATAAATAAGATTTTTTTGGCGTTGGCTTAGTCACCCTCAGGAACCATCACCCTCACTCTTAGCATCTGTGGCAGATTCTTCGGCTGGGTCATTACAACAACCGCCGCCTTCACCGCCACCGCCGCCGCAGCATCCGCCACCACTGTTATCACTATTTTGTGAAAGTTCTTCCTCTGTAGCAGCACGCACCTCCGTAATTGTAACTGCAAAATTAAGATGCTTCCCGGCAAGTGGATGGTTGCCGTCAACGGTGACAGAATCCCCTTCAACCTTCGTCACACGTACAGTCACTGGGCCCTGCTCTGTACCTGCCTGAAACTGCATACCAACTTCTAGCTGGTCAACCCCCTCAAACCGTTCGCGCGGTATAATCTGTTCCATTGCAGAATTGAATTCACCATAGCCCTGCGAAGGCTCTACACGAACTTCCAAGCTATCACCGGTTTGCTTGCCAGTGAGCGCCGACTCTAATCCCGGAATAATATTTCGATGGCCATGCAAATAAGCAAGCGGCTTGCCTGGTTGCGATTGATCAATAAGATTTCCATCATCATCTTTAAGAGCGTAGTCCATTGCTACTAAAGTACCGTCTGCTATTTGCATAATATTGTAAGTATTGGTTTAAATTAAAATTAAGAGATAAGCAATCTAGACCATCCGTCAAAAAAGAAACGTCTTTTAATAGAATTGTTTATTATCCGACTAGGAGAAGGAAGTCGCTTGACGCGCGCGAATAAAAAAGAGGTGCTTAGCAAGACCGTATTAATTGGATGACCCCTGCACAGCAACTGAACGAAAACCCTCTTTTTAGGAGACTGCATAAACATGCGCAAAAACGCCTTGTGTTTGATCCCGGCGTTCCGCGCGGTAAACAATTATCCGCATATAAGCGCTTCGTCGAATTAGAGAGCGAAATGCTTAAGCGCCATCACCGGCAGGGCGATTCCGGATTTAAGGACTGTAAAGCGCGCACAGCTATGGTGGATGTTGTACTAGAAAATCTGTTTATAGCAGCACTAGACATGTATTGCACCCAGCATGGGCGCTTGCCATGCAAAATGGCAATACTGGCAACCGGTGGATATGGTCGTGGAGAACTCAACCCGCATAGCGACATCGACATTATGTTTCTCTATCCAGATCGTATCTCCAACCGCGAACGATTTGAAACCTTCCAGGAGATTTTAACCGAGGAGATTCTATACCCACTTTGGGACTTAGGCTGGAAAATCGGTCATGCTTCACGCAACACCCGAGAAGTTTTAGGAGAAGCAAAAAAAGAAATTCAGTCAAAAAATGCCATACTAGAGGCCAGAATTATTTGTGGATCAGAGCCACTTTTTACTGAAATGCGCCGGCGATTTGTAAGCTTCTGCCAGCGCGGCAATGCTAAATCCTACATTAAACAACGTTTTATTGATGAAAAGGAACGCCATAATAAGGCAGGCAACACGATATATTTACAAGAACCTGATATTAAAAATGGAATTGGCGGACTACGCGACTATCAAAATATTCTATGGATCGCTCATATTAAATATGGATATGACTCCCTTTTAGATTTGGAGAAGGCTAAAATATTACGACGAGGTCAGCGAGTTGCGATGACGCGATCCTATGATTTTCTGCTGCGGGCACGTACCGAACTGCACTTACAAAATCGTCGCCCTACCGATAAATTAAGTTTAGAACAGCAACCAGCGATCGCTGAAGGGCTGGGCTATTTACATGTTAATATTTTTGCCCGAGTAGAAGCCTTTATGAAAGACTACTATACAGCGGCGCGCACTATCTACAACAATTGCGAATTACTAAAAGAGCGCTTATCTATTTATAACGGCAGTCGCAGTGGCTTTGCTAAGTCGATTTCATTTAAGAACGCACTTCGTGCCCACCAGCATCATAGAGCTAAAAAGATTGATGGATTTATTTTAGCCGAAAAAACGCTAACTGCCGAGAATAAGCACGTTTTCCAGAAAAACCCAATTCGGCTGATTCGTGTCTTTCAATACATGCAACAATATGGAGCGGCGCCTGATTGTAACCTAAAGTTTCTCATCGCAGATTCTATATCTCTAATTGACCATGCGATTATAAATAGTCCTTCTGCAGCCAAAAGCTTCTGCTCGATATTACGTAGCCCTGGCGAGGTTTATGCCATTTTACTGCAGATGCATGAGCTCGGAGTGCTTGGTCGATACTTGCCAGAATTTGGGCAGCTAACGTGTATGGTGCAACACGAGTACTACCACCGATATACAGCTGATATGCACGTGCTAAGAACTATAAAGCACCTAGATGGTGTTTTTTTAAAAGAAACTTCAATTGCTTCGAGTTATGAGCGTGAACTACGCAAGAACGACGACCCGCTATTGCTCTACTTAATTCTTTTACTCCATGACATTGGTAAGGCGGAAGGAGTAAAGGGGCATGATGTAGCAGGAGTACGCATTGCAAAACCTATTCTTGAGCGATTGGGCATTGATACCAAACAACAGGAACAAATTTTATTTATTATACGCAATCATTTGGAAATGGCACGAATCTGGCAACGTTACGATCTAGAAGACCCAAAGACTGGAGCTTCATTCGCTAACCATGTTGAAGACCCTGAAAAATTACGCTTTTTATATGTACATACCTATTGCGATGCACGAGGTACTGCGCCAACTCTGTGGAATAGCTACAAAGATAGTATGCACAGAATCTTATACACCACGACCTTGGATTCCTTCGATGGAGAGGATGTTATACAGCGCAAAAGAGAGGAGCATAAAGCCATGCTAAACCGTGAATTATTAGCTCGTACAGTTCAAGAGGGTGGCTCATCTGAAGAAGTCAATGCACACTTTAGCTTACTTCCCGAACGATACTTTATAAATACCAAAGTTGAAGAGATCTCTCTACACTTAAGACTCATCAGCCAACTGCTTGGGCAGATTAATGCCGCTGAATCTGTCGGTGCGCTGACCCCAGTAATTGACTGGCGCAACGATGACGACCTAAACATGACTGTAATTAATGTAGTTACATGGGATCGCGCTGGCCTTTTTTATAAACTAGCTGGGGCACTCACTCTCGCAGGCGTCAATATCGTAAGCACTAAAGCGATCTCAAGAAGTGATCATATTTCAATCGATACTTTCTACGCAATAGCTAACGGCGGAGGAGTCGTTATGGACAACGAGGCAGAAAAAATTTTTAAAGCTCATCTCGAGGACGTACTTGTACGAGGGAAACGACTACACAAAGCAATTGATGAGCTTGAGAAAAAAGACCTTCAAGCCCGCAAAAAAAATCGTGCACTTTTGCCTGCCCCCTTTCCTCCAAGCGTTGATGTGTATCACGAGCTCTCTCTTAAGCGTACAATAATAGAGGCGCAAACAAGTGACCGCAGGGGTTTACTTTATAGACTGGCTCGCTTAATTTATGAGCGAGGTTTTGATATAACATTTGCTAGAGTTGCAACTGAGCGCGGCGTAGCAATGGATACGTTTTATATTGAAAATGCGAATGCACAAAAACCAACAAGTACCTCTAATTTATTAGATTTACGCATGGACTTAGACAAAATTGTGAGAGAAGAAATCTAAGCTTTTACTGCTAGGAGTTGGAGAAAAAGTCTTTTCTAAACAGTGCGCTAAACGCTTGCCCGCGACAAAACTTCATTAACACTAGGAAGTATGCACGCTAGTGATACAACTGGACCTAACGCGATTGATTCTTTGTACAAGATCAGTAGTCTTGTGTCTAACACAGAGGATCCAAAAGAAGCACTAGATCTGATATTAGAAGAAATTGTACGCGTACTACAACCTAGCAGTGCGTCTATTTCTTTAATCAATCCAGACAACAAAAAGCTAGAGCTTGAAGTATCCCGAGGCCTGCCAGAAGAATGGACAAAAATTGATCTCGCCCTAGGCCAAGGCATTACTGGATGGACTGCCCTTCATGGTACTCCACTAATTGTGCCAGACGTCCGAGCAGAACCGCGCTACATTTCTGCTAGGCCGAACGTAAAAGCTGAAATGGCGGTCCCGATGGAAGATGAAGGAAGCGTAATAGGCGTGGTAAATGTCGACAGTGAGACGGTCAATGCCTTTGACGAATCTGCACTAAAAATACTTACCCTATTAACAAATGAAGCCAGTCGGGTGGTCTCTCGACTGTGGCTAATCCGTCAATTACGCACTAAAGCCAACCAGCTTGAATCTTTGGTCAATATTGGACGAGGGCTAAGTGGTGAACTTGATGCGGATACAATTTTAAGTAATTTGACGCAAGAGGGATTAAAGTTACTAGGCTGTAAAAGTTGCGCCCTTTTTCTGCTCCATTCCGGTGGAGAAGAATTGCAATTACATACAATGCTCTCTGCGGAAGGTCCCGTGGAAGCCAATCAAAAAATCACTCTTAAAGATAGCGCGCTAGGCGCAGCAGTACATCGCCAAAAGCAAATCGAAGTAGCCAACTTACTGTTTACAGAAGAAAATGACTTTATAGAAGTCATTCACCGGGAAGGTCTGGTTTCGATGCTTTCAACCCCTATGGTGTTTAACGACCAAGTGATCGGCGTTCTAAATGCTTACACGGATAAGCCGCATCGCTTCAATAATGATGAAAAGAAGGTATTTGCCACATTGGGGGGGCTTGGCGCAATCGCTGTTCAAAATGCTCGACTGTATGCGCGCGTTTTTAGCAGCGAAGAGTCTCTGAGGCGTAACGAAAAGCTCACTACTCTTGGAATGTTAGCCGCTGAAATTGCACATGAGATTCGCAATCCATTAACTGTCATAAAATTGTTATTTGATTCACTTGGTCTGCAATTCTCTGAGAATGATGCGCGCACGACGGATGTCGCAGTTATAGG
>MDSV01015849.1_pt1 | contig 12439 bp, 14 predicted proteins | sample 810851 | NCBI WGS metagenome assembly MDSV01 (sample SAMN05326640, study PRJNA326480) | marine metagenome | isolation source: seawater | place: Atlantic Ocean: North East | collected 2012
CCCAGCCAGCCCAGCCAGTCCGCCCCATCCGGTGAGCAGGCAAGCCGCCCATAAAGCACCACGTGAAATAGAAAATAAGCCAAGGCCTCGCAGGAAGCGGCGAATCAAGGGGCGGGGGGAAAGCATGTAAAATGACATCATGACAAAGTCGCAAAAGTTTCAATAAGAGTTAATTCCAACGCTTTTTCTGGCAACCCCAAAAGACCATCACGGCACCCATCAAAAAGTGTAACAACAAGATACTCGCCGCCAGCCCCGACGATGGAATCCATTCATTCGAGTCCACACGATAAGCATCATACAAGCGTGTGGCTCGCATGGAACCAAAATAGCCCGCCCAGCCCCAGTAGGCATTGATAAAAGGACGACACAGCCAAACCAACATATCCGGCAAGGCCAGCACGATACCAGAGAGTGGCAATTGGAAGCCGACTAAATACACAGAAAGCAAAGATGCCTTATCCGCCGAATTAAAGATCGCGGAAAAGCCGAGGCAAATGGCTGTCATTGAAACACAGCTCAATACCAACACCCCCGCTTGCGGTAAACTTGCGCCGGGGAACTCACAAATGTACTTCACAAAGCCCATCATCCAGAGCCCCTGCAGCACCGCAACGAATGAAGCAAAGATCAGCTTGCTAGACGCATAGGCCCCCGCACTGAGCCCTGCGAAACGCTCCTTTTCAAAAATTTGCCGCTCACCCGCAATCTCTCGCGCCCCGTTGTTGCTCCCCATCAAAGTCAGCAAAATGACTTGAAACAAGATTAGCCCCGTCACCAAAGAGGCCATCTCCAAAGCATCGACCCGATAGCGCAGACTCGCTTCCATTTGCTCCAAAGCCCCGCCGCCCACATCCATAGACAAGCCGCGCAATTGGGGGATTCCATCCCAGGCAAAAATCGTCACCAATAAAGGAAAGCCCAAAGTAATCCCCAAGGTCAGCAACCAATAACCACGATCACGTTTGAAAAGCAGCGCGCGTCGTGTCAATAAGGTCCAGGTTTGCGCAAGCGCACTCGGCGCAGGCGGTGCCCGCACTGCTTCAATCGGCTCCACAGGCGCCAAGCCAACAGACTCCTCGCCCCAGCGCGCACGCCAATGCTCGATGGAGTGCTCATTCAGCCGATCATAAAGGTGCAAGGCATCGGGAATATTAAAATAAACATTCAGCGCCTCTAAAGTCCCCTGAAATACCACCGCCCCCTCATAGACCACCGTAATCCAATCAAACACATCCAGCTTCGCCAAATTGTGTATGATACATATAAAGGTCTTCCCACGCTCATCGCGCAGCCTTTCCAACACGGCGAGAATTTGATCCTCCGAGCGCGGGTCCAACCCGCTGGTCACCTCATCGCAAACCATACATTGCGGATCTCCGACCAATTCCAAGCCCAGCCCCAAACGCCGCAATTGCCCTCCGCTGAGATCCGAAACCCGCTTATCACGATGTTCTGCCAGCCCGATACGTCGTAAAATCTCCTCCAAGCGCTCAGCTTTCACCGCGCCATCGCGCACACATAGATCCAGCGCATAGCAGAGCGCCTCCGCCACCGAGAGTCGCTCATGAGCAATACTAAACTGCGGCGCAAAAGACAGCTTTCCCAGCAGATCAGAACTCTGCCGAACTGGCTCCCCCGCATAACTGATCGCCCCCTCACTCGGTAAAATGCCCAGCATCGCTTTCACCAAAGTCGTCTTGCCGCAGCCCGACGGACCAATTACCGCATTCAGCCCCCTCGGCTTAAAGAGCGCCGTGGCTCGATCCAAAATGCGTACACCAGCGGGCTGTATTTCAACGGTAAGATCATTACAAGCTAACATTAGTGAAACAAATTACCTTTGCCCACGATCAAAAGGCCAGCATTTTGATTCTTATGTTGTCATTACGAAATCTCCTGCCTGCCCTACTGCTCACGGTCTTGACCTGCCAACTCTCGGCAGTCTCCATCACCACCCGTGGCATCAAAAATCCTGCAATCTATGGAATCAAGTTTCCAGGCGACACACGCGCTTACTACGGTAAAGAAGATCATATTCAATCCATCTCCAGCCAAGAGTATATCACCGCCAACTTCCGGGTCACTGAACTAAACATCGTCACCCAAGGCACCGCTCTCGTGCGCATTTACCACAGCCGCCCACTACGCATCGGCGAGTTGCAACAAGCGATGAGCAACGCCGTCGACGCAGCCAGCACGCCCAGCGGCTCCTCGATCATTCAACGCCCGCTGCCCGCACAAGTACAGGCCATGGCCGACCGCGCCGCCGGCATCACCGACGCCGTGACAGGCACCGAAGTGATGAAGGAATATCCCATCGCCACCCACGCGCACACCATCGAGTATCGCATCGGCAGCCGCAAAGAACTGCTCGAACTCCACGAACAACTCAAAAAGCACTGGCTCAAAGAGCCCGCCTACTACGAAGGCGGCCAGATCGTCGACAAATCCGACGCCGTAGAGACCGAAATGAAACCCCGCCACCTAGGCGGCACACTGTTCATAGTAGAAAAGTAAAAGAAGTTGAATCAAACCTAGCGTGCTCGCTTGCATCTAATGGCTCAAGTGCTCGCTTTCAGTTGAAAATGGCTGAATGCGATCAAGCTCGACGCGGGGGAACCAATTGATGACTGCGGCGGCTTGACCGAGTTCGGTGTCGGGGCAATAGGCTGGCCCCGAGCTCTGCCAGGCGCACGGCGCGGTAGCGGTAATGGTAGCGTTTATCTGGCAGTATTTGGGTTTGCTTGGCTCGATCCACTTCCTCGCCGCTGGGCTCATTGATGGGATTTCCGTAGCTGTAGAGCCTATTTTGACGTGCCAGCGCCACATCCCCCCACTCCAACGAGCCTTCGGTCCAGGCGTAATCGGGCGCGAGCTCGGCGGCGAAGAGTAGCATGCCGTATTCACGCATCAAGCATGCAGCCTCCCAAAAATGACGAGCACGAATAGCGGCCTCTTGACTCAAGTCGTTTGCGGAGCGCATGGCCCGCAAATAGGCCTCGGCTTGCTGGCTGGCATCGGGCTGAAAATGCTCAAGCGCCAGCTCAAATCGTCCTTCGCGCATTAAGCGCCGCGCCAAGAGTGCCTGGGGATCGCCATCGTAATAATCAGCCTCTTCGTCCAACTCGCTGAAGTGGCTCTGCACCCATTGAATTAATTCATCGATCGACAGTAAACGCTCGAGCACGTAGGCGCAATCTTCCCAACTATCGGCATTCCAAAAGCAATCGGCGGCGTCCTGAATGCGCAACCAGCCGATCGTCCAGCGTGTGCCTTGAGCTAAGAGCGGGGCGTCCATCCGAGTGGGCCATTGCCAAAGTAGTGCCTGCTCGGAGAGCGCCCGCACATTGTAATGACGCTGCCCATCCCAAGCCAGCGCGTCGCCACTGCGCCAGGTGAGCTGCACCGCACGCGGTGGCTCCGCGGCGACTTCGGAAGCTTGCAGCAACTCGATCTCCACCAGTCCGTCGGCTTGCACGCGAGCCTGGGCTTGCCAGCTGGCACTGGCGACGCGGCCTAGCATGACTGCCTGCCAAGTGCTGGGGTCCCAATTGTAGCTTTCCTGCCCGATCGGTAAGCGATACCAAATCACCCCACGACAGCTAGCTGAGGATCGCACAGCGAGGCATCTAAATCGATGCGATCGGCCCGCTGCACGCTGTGCACCTGCAAGACAAAGTGATCGACGGGCACCAACAATTGAGCGAAGGCAGCAGAACGCTCCATCCAGGTAGGTAAAGTGGTGATCGAAAGCTCAGGGCCGTCCAGTTGTGCGCGAATTAGGTGCAGCCAGTGGGCGTAGCCCTCAAGCTGGCGAGTCGCACAGTCGAAGTCAATTTCTACCGCGGCCGGCTCGATGCCAGCCGCGCGAGCCCGGCCTAACGAAGCCGCCACCGTATCGAGTAGGCAGCGCGTCATGGCTTGATCCTGCTGAAAGGAGCCTGAATAGACGGCGGCTCGAATGGCTAAGGTGATCGGTAAACCACGCGCTTGCAGCCGTGCCCAATCGGGCAGGATCTCTACCCGCGTCGGCTGAGCGGAGTCGCTGAGCTTGATTTCGGCGCACAGTACAGTGAGCCCATCGAGCTGAGTGGTCTGCTCTGCAACCGCGGTGGATACCGCGGGAGTCCAGGCTCGCTGCCACAAATAGGCGGCCTGACTCATCTCGGCCCGAACACTGAGCAAGAGTGCCGCATAGATCAAAAGAACCGCCGTGAATCGTCGCATCCCAACAAATTAGAGATACGGGACAGCCAATAGCAAGCGAGCGTCTTTGATTGTGAATATCTTTTGCCGTCGCAAGCGACTCAGACGATGACAGAGCCTAGGACAAGCCGCGTTCGCTCGCTTCGACGAAGGCTAAAAAGGTTTGCACGATGGCGCAATCGCCCTCCATTTCCGCGCGCAGTTTTTCAGCGGCTTGGCGGCGATTGAGGCCCTCTTTATAAAACATTTTGAAGACACGCCGCACGAGGTTGACATCCTGCGGCGTGAAGCCAGCCCGTTCGAGGCCGACCTTATTGGTGGTGCGCACCATGGCGGGACTGCCGTCGGCAATCATATAAGGCGGCACATCTTGCACCACCTTTGAGGCGGCGCCCACCATGGCGTAATCGCCCACGCGACAAAACTGGTGCAGGCCGGCGCCCCAGCCCACATTGACATGATCCCCGAGCTGCACATGCCCTCCGAGGGCTGCGTGGCTACTCATCACCAGATGATTGCCCACGATACACTCATGCGCGATATGACTGTAAGCGAGTATCAGATTATGATCCCCGACGATGGTCTCGGTATTTTCAGTCGTGGCACAGTGCACGGTGGTGAACTCGCGAAAGACGTTTCCGTTGCCCACACGTAGACCGGGGCAGCCGCCCCGATATTTTAAGTCGTGAGTTTTCCCGCCAACATAAGCGTAGGGGTGCACTTCGTTATCCTCACCCATGGTGGTGGCCCCATCGACTGTGGCGTGGTGCATCACTTCGGTGCCTTTGGCGATTTTGACCTGAGCACCGATGTAGGCGTAGGGCCCGACGATGACACCCGGCTCTAGCTCAGCGCCGGGTTCGATAATTGCAGTCGGATGAATGTCCGTTGACATGAGAATATGTGTTAGAATTAATCCGTAGCGTCCGCCAGCATGAACATCAGTTCGGCGCTAGAAACAACCTTGCCGCCAACTGTGCACTCACCCTTGGCAGTGGCGATTTTGTTGCCGCGAATTTTAATCAGCTTCACGCGAATCTCAATCGAATCCCCCGGCTCCACCGCTTGACGGAATTTCACCTTATCCACGCTCATGAAGAAGGCGATCTTGTTTTGCTCGACGGGCAGCTTGCGCAGCAGCAGGACGCCAGCGGCTTGTGCCATCGCCTCCACCTGGAGCACGCCAGGCATCACAGGACGGCCGGGATAGTGTCCCTGAAAATAAGGTTCGTTGATGGTGACGTTCTTGAGCGCGACCAGCTCGTCTTCGCTCACGATCTCGATCACGCGGTCGATCATCACGAATGGATAGCGGTGCGGCAAGATGTCGAGCACCCGACGGATGTCCATGACGGTCTCGGCAGAATCGACAGAAACGAGCTTTTTCTTACGCTCTTCCTTGCGCTGCTTGGTGCCTTTAATCTTTTCGATGAGCTTCTTTCGCAGAACTTTGGAAAGCTCTGCATTCAGTGCGTGACCGGGGCGCACACCAACAAAGTGCGCCTTAATCGGCATACCGACGAGGGTAATATCGCCGATAATATCTAGCATTTTATGACGCACAAACTCGTCCTTAAAACGGAGCGGTTCCTTGGAAAGAATCTTGTCGCCCTTGATCACAATGGCGCTGTCGAGGCTGCCGCCCTTGATTTTACCGAGTTTGAGCAGCTCCTCGATATCCTCATAAATGGTAAAGGTGCGAGCGGGCGCGACTTGCGCAATGTAAGTCTCGGGGTCGATATCGAGACTGAGATGTTGCGTGTGAATGCCGCGGTCGTCGGCTGAGGTGCACGTGATACGAAATCCATCGTGCGGCAGCGCGATGATGGAGGAGTTGCCGCGGGTGACGGAGACGGGCTCTTCGAGCACGAAATATTCACGCTCCGCGTCTTGCTCCACAGGTTCCGCTTGCTGAATCAAGTTGACGAAGTGCTTTGCGGAGCCGTCCAAGATCGGGGGCTCACTGGCATCCATCTCGATCACGACATTATCCACTCCGCAACCACTCAGGGCACTGAGCACGTGCTCGATGGTGTGCACCTTGGCGTGACCATCCGCGATGGTAGTGCTACGCACAAGGTCGTCCACCAAGTCGATGAGTGGCTTGAGCTCTGGCTTGCCGAAGAGGTCGATACGACGAAAGATCACGCCGGTATTTTCCGGAGCAGGTTTGAGTGTCAGGTTAACATCTTCGCCTGTGTGCAGAGATTTGCCCTTGATGGAAACTTCCCTCAGTATGGTGCGTTGTTTCATAAAAAATGGATAATTCGGTGTGCCAAGCAGTTAAGCCGCTCGCCTGTAAAAAACGTGTGAGCCTATGCTCGGTGACAATTATGTAAAGCTTGGGTTTTGGGTGCTAGAGGAGCGTATTGATGTCGATCACGGTCATGCCCGCATTACGTGCGGCTTGCACGCCCAGATCAGTATCTTCGAAAGCGTGGCAGCGCTTAGGGTCCACCCCGATCAACTCGGCTGCACGCAGGTAGGTATCGGGCGCAGGTTTGGGATTTTCCACATCATCGGCGCCGACGATAGCGCCAAACCAATCGGCAATGCCCAGCGCTTGCAAAATCTTATCGGCCACCCAGTGAGGGCTCCCCGTCGCAATGGCCATCGGGATCAACTCGCGGTGAAACTCGGCGATCGCCTTGACGGGCAACACAGGCTGCACGTCTTTGAGCAGATCGAGAAAAAGCTCTTCTTTGGCCTCGGCCACTGCGACAGCATCAACGCTTTTGCCCTGTTCCTTGGCTAAGAGCTCTACGATCACCGCAGCGGGCACCCCACCGAGGGCATAAAAGCGTTCTTCTGGGAACACGATGCCATGGGCAGCCATCGACGTCGACCAGGCGGTGAAGTGCGTGGGCATGGTGTCCGCGAGCGTGCCATCCATATCGAAGATGAGGCCGTCGTAGTGGTCGTGTAAATTGATCATAATATTTGCAGAAGATATATTTCTGCACAGACAGAAGACAGCAGCCGCAAATCAGTCAACGCCGGATCAGCCCCAGAAATGGGAGGTATTTAACGTTGCGGCCTCCACTTCCTTCGAAATCCTCTCCTGCACAGGCCATTTATACGCACTGCACATCATGCTCCGCTCACTTCGTAACGCATTCATTACAGGCATCGTCGTCGTCCTCCCGTTGGGGGTCACGATCATCGTCATCAATTTTCTGCTGGAACGGCTAGGCACCCCGGCGAGTAATTTCTTTTTTTGGTATCTGGACCCAGAGTGGCGCGATAAGCCGATCATCGAGTTCGGGCTAGAGGCGATCTCGGTATTGGTCGTGTTTTTATTGATCACGCTGCTAGGCTATGGCTCTCGCTTCGTGCTCGGACGCATTATCTTGAATGGTCTGGAGCGCCTATTGGACCAAGTGCCCTTTATCAATACAGTGTATCGCACCGTCAAACAGATCGTGGACACCTTCGGGCAACAGAAAAAAGCCGTGTTCCAAGAGGTGGTCTTGATTGAATACCCGCGCAAGCGCTGCTACGCGCTGGGCTTTTTGACCAGTAAGGCACGCGGCGAAACGCAAGAGGTCACAGGTGAGCATATCGTCAATATCTTCATCCCCACCACGCCCAACCCGACCAGCGGCTTTCTCCTCATGTTGCCCGAGGAGGACATCACCCGCCTGAGCATGAGCATCACCGACGGCATGAAACTCATCATTTCGGGCGGCGCACTGGTGCCCAACCCCAAGACTGGCGAGAACGTCCAAATCGAAAACCCGCCACAGGCGAAGGGCAACTCTCCGATCGATCATGCTTGAGCAAGAAGACGTGCTCGTGCTCAAGACGGAGCCCTCTGGCGAGTCCTTCCTGAAGCTGCACCTGCTCTCGATAGAGAGCGGCATCTTTCTGTGCTTAAAACGCCGCCCAAAGCAAGCACACACATCCACCACCCCCGACCTCTTCGATCGGGCTGCGCTCATACTGGAACGCTCACAACAGGGTAACATGCGCTTCGTCAAAGAGTATCAACTCACCCAACGACGCGAACAAATTGGCCAAAATTACCACAGCCTACGCCATGCGTGCCGACTGAGTGCCCTGCTAGTCGCCAATGCCACACATATGCCTGAGTCCGAGCGTTTATTTAGCCTAACTGAGCGAGCGCTGAACGCGTTTGCTGCCGGCAAAGCGCCCGAGGTCGTATTATTTAAAAGCCTCTACTTACTACTCAAAGACGAAGGTTACCCCGTCCGCGAGTCTTGGTGGCCCACGCTCCACGATGAATGGCGCAGGCACGCCCGCCAATTACTACGCGAACCGGCTCCCGCTCGCCAAGAACAGGCTGCTCAAAAATCCTGCGAGCGCATCGAGCAACATTTGTCGCAATGGATGCGCTACAACACCGACTTAATCTTACCTGATTAAAAATTTGTCATTGTGCGGCCCAGCCGGCTCCGACTATGAATAGCACCTACCCCGCTAGAAGCATACACTATTTATGAAGTATTTCCTCCTAATCTTCCTCAGCTGCCTCGGGCTCAATCTGTTCGCTCAAAACTTGATTCCTGGAATGAGTCCACAAGCAGTCGAAGCTAAAATCGGCAAGCCTATCTCGACGATGGAGATCGCCGATCGCTCGGTTATCATATACGCCGATCAGCGCAAACTAGAATTCAAATCTGGCAAACTTGTAAGCGAGAATGGAGTGAAACTACAAGCGCCGACAGCCAGCTTGCTGAACGCCCAAGACAACTCAGAGCTCAAAATCGACATTCCCGTCATCCGCAACGACATGACCATCACCGAGAGCATTCAAGCGGAAGAACAAGCCGCCGACCAGCTAGACCAGCTAGACCAGCTCTACAACTTTGGCGGGATCAACGACAATCTCGACGCAGCGATCGAAAACTACGAAAGCGCCCACACATCCAGTCCCACCAACCAGGCCCGCGAACACCTGCGCGACGTGCTGATCGGCTTCATTCTCGAAATCATCATCACCTACATTGTGCTCCAAATCGCGTTCAACCTGAGTGGCTTTCCTTGCTTATTTTACCAGATCGCCTCACTGAGCCTCGCAGTCGCCGTCGTGGGAGCCGGCTTGGATTACTTGCTTAGCATCGGGCTATTGAACCCTATCCGTCTGGGCCTCAGTTTCATGCTCTTACTGATATTGATACGTCAATTCACCGATGTGCGCGAATGGGCCACCGCTATCCGAATTGCTATATTAGCCCGCATGATCTCGATCGCCCTAATGTGGCTCTCGCTGGCGGGACTCATGGTGCTGTTTGGCCTCTAGCACGGAAAACGAATCGTAAAACATGTGCCTTCCCCCAATTTACTATCCACCTCGACTGTCGCACCGTGCCCGTCAATCATCGCCTTTGTAATGGCTAAACCCAGCCCCGTGCTCTTGTTCTCTCCAGATCTCTCCTTATTCACACGATAGAAACGATCAAATAGGTGCGGTAGATTCTCCACGCAAATACCTGCCCCTGTATCACTCACCTGGAAATAAGCGGCGCCTGGATCGGTGTAGGTCTTCAATGCTTCCCGGTATTTCTCAGGACTACGCTCGCGCATGAGCGCAAACTGACACTTCGCCAAAATCACCGAAATCGGTGTGCGCAACTCGTGCGAAGCATCGGCCGTAAAGCGCACCTGTTGATCAAAAGAAGATTCCAACTTAGCAAAAGTTTCATTCAGCACAGCCACCATCTGCCCGAGCTCGGAGTCCATATCACTCGCATCAATACGCTGCGACAAATCCCCCGGGGAAATCCCCGCAGCCGTCCGGGTTACAGAGTTGATGGGCTCTAGAGAGCGCCCGACTAAAAACCAAGCAATTACAAAACCAAGCACGACGACGAGCGCATACTCACGAGCCGTCCGCACTTGAATCGACTGCGTAGCCTTCTTCACGCAGGGTCTCTACGATCGTTTCGCACAACTCCGCTTCGTCTTCTATGACTAATACACGCATACAATCGACATTAATGTCTTCTCTCAAGAATTTGGCAATCTGTAACATAGCAAACAAATCGTTAAAACATAGGTGCAGGGTGCATGCCTTGAGAGTGCCCCGGTGCGGGGGCTCTTCGAAGCTCATCGGCTCAGGACGATAACGACGGCCATCTGCAGACACTAGGTTTGGATAGGCATCGCGGGCCGACTCCACGGCATCCGCACGCCCTCGCACATAGCGCACGTAAAATTTCTTAGCGCTGCCCCGTCGTGGATCGTTGAGCGGGTAGCATTTGATCCGCCCATCTGCAAAATTCACACCGAACAAGCCCGCTTGACGACCAAAGATCGGGCTTACGTTGACTGTCGTGCTCAGCCACTGCGCATCAATAAACCGCTACCCCTGCGCGACATCACCATAACGAAATTCAAAATAGTCCGTATTAATATAGGGAATCGATGTCGCAGGCACTTCACTCATACCGCCACGCATCATCAAGCCTGTCACACCCCGAAAGTCGATCAGACTATACAGCTCCTTCACATTGGGCGCGCGCCAGTCATCGTAGCCAGCGAGCGTCATATCTTTCGCGACTTGCTTCGCTTCCTCCAAACTCAGCTTATTCGGATCCGTGGCTTGAGACCACATCAGCCCCGTCACCAAATCCGTGACCGTGCCATCGCCGTTATCCCGATAACTTGGCTGCACGCCTTGATACTGCGCATCCTGCCCAAAGTAAGCAGCTCCCTCACGGGGCGTACGAATCGGCTCGCCGATGTCGTAGCAAAGGTTTTGCCCCGTATCGACGACAGGCGACGGCGGCCATTCGCCCCACAGCAACAGCGGCACGGCACAGGCAATCGAGCAAAGTTGTAGGAAATCTTTTAACATAGAGCAAATCATGTGCGGACTACTTACAGTTGAAGCGACTTAAAGATTAAAATACGCAAGATAAGGAGCGCGCTCGTCACCTGACAACTCTTCAACGAAAGTAACTTCAGGTGGTCCTGAACTAGTTGTGTCTCCGGCATAATTCGCAAGTGACTCATCGTAACGAAAAGATCCGCTGCCAGTCAGGATGATATCCGCACACACGATCGAACCATACAGATCAGAATCACCTTTAATTTTCACAGAGGCATTGGGCGCATAAATCACGCCGCTAAACTGCCCATTATTCAGGAAATCAATTCGCTGGCTGTTGGTCGCAGTGCCCCAAATCTGAAATTGGTGGGGCGCAATTTCATTAAAAATACCACCTCCAGTCACTTTTGTGTCACCTGCGACATAGATCGTGAGAGTCGCATCAGGGGCGAGCTCAATCTTACCGCTCTCAATGACTTCGATGCTCGTTTGGTTCTCGGCAGGAAGATGGATCATCACGTCGCCTTCGATTCGCAAAACTGCATCCGATTTGACGACAAGTGTATCAAGCTCAAGCACCGTGCTCTCCCCGGGGCTCCCAATCGTCTCCTGATTGACATACACATTTTCATACCAGGTGGACGAAGCGTTACTTTTCTTCTGACGATCCGTGTAGGGCAGTTCATACGCATAACGTAAATCTGTCAGTTCCAAGTCAGGCGCTGTAATGTCTTCAAAGCTTGCGGAAAATCCCGTCTTCAAAGCTCCGGTTTCAAGCGAGACTTTCCAGCCTTTGGGGTCTTTCAACTCCAGATGCTCAGAATCGCTGGGGTGCCACAGGCTCGCATCTCTCGGCCCTACATGTCCGCCCCATCCCATCGTTAATCCTGAATTCTCCGAACTGCCGACCGCAGCGGTGCCATACACATCAGAGCTGCCCAGATCAATCGCACCCGCTGCAGTCGAAACCAAAAGCGTAATCGAGATCGAGACCAGCAATTCGGCCAAAGTAAAACCAGACGCGCCTCGAATGCCGCCCGGCTTGTTAAAGAATGTGTATTTAGCTGTTGCAGCCATAAACCTCCAATACACCGCAGTAGCCGAATCTTATGGAATCATCAGCCTAGACACCATCAATCCGGAGGGCCTACTCAGCATCACACCCGGCGCATACTCCGTACATGGCGATCACACGCGTGTCGCCATCCGTGCAAGCAAACCCAACGGAGAATCTGCAGTCGCCATCTTAAAAGTACGCATGGTGGACATCCGCACGCTTGCGCAAGTTGCCTGACTTGAGTGATTTTTCACTTCGGTTTGACAAAATGGCGCTAGGCGACCTTCTCTTAGCCTATGTCCAAACAAGGCGTCATTCTCCTCAATCTCGGCTCGCCCGATTCCACCGAAGTCAGCGATGTGCGCAAGTATCTGCGCGAA
>MDSV01157107.1_pt1 | contig 12439 bp, 25 predicted proteins | sample 810851 | NCBI WGS metagenome assembly MDSV01 (sample SAMN05326640, study PRJNA326480) | marine metagenome | isolation source: seawater | place: Atlantic Ocean: North East | collected 2012
ATAAATCATTACTTAATTCGCCACCAATTTCATCGGCTAAGCAATTACTAAAACTTAAAAAAAAGGAACTAATAAAAACAACTGAAATTAAAATGATGTTTTTCATAAAAAAACTAATAAAAAATATTATCTTACAAAAGTAAATCTTTAAAAAAAAATTTAATTATATTAAAACAATTCTAAATAATAAATTGGTTTAAAAACAAATACAAATTATTTATTTAGCTTTTTTCTATCCTTAAATCTTACTAAGAAATAAATCCCAATTATAATAAGTAAAGCCATTGAATATTTAAATAAAAAACTGTAGATGAAATAAACTAAAAAAGGAAATAAACACGCTCTTTTAAAATTGATTTTTTGTGTTGATGACATTTTTTTCCAATTTAAATATTCCCTCCACTGAAAAATTTTCTTCATTTTTCTTTTTTTATAATTTCGATTAAACATAATTTCTTAAAAAATATAAATTTTGGATATTTACTACATTTTAATTAAAATAGACCAACATCCATATCAAGCTTTTAATTACTTTGGTACTAATATAGATAATAATTTCTATGATTATAATATGAAAAAAAAAGTTTGGAAAATTAATAGGACGGTTTTACCTCAGCATTCAGACCATGCAGGTGTTATGTGGCATGGCACATATTTTAATTGGCTCGAGGAAGCTAGAATTAATGCTTTTTTTAAATCAGGTATAAATTATTTTGATTTAACCAAAAAAGGATTTGAACTACCATTACTAGATGCTTCGATTAAATATATTCTACCGTTATATCTTGGAGATAATATTACAATAGAGAGTTTATTCAGTATAAGTAAAAGTCCGAAAATTAAAATCAATTCAAAATTCATTAACCAAAAAAAAAAATTGTCACTATCGCAGAGATAAATTTAGTTTTAATAGATAAAAATAATTTTTCTATTATTAGAAAAAGGCCAGATTTTTTATCAAAAGCTTTTTTGAAATTAAATGAATAGAATTAACATGAGTTATTTAATAAAAGAACAATTAATTTCCTTTCACTAATAAAGGATAGATTTCTTGTAGTTGATTCATATCAATATCAAATGGAATCAAGATATCAAGAAACATCTTCTCTCACGAATCTATTTACAGAAAACAAATTCATAGGTTGGTTAGGTCTTTTTGTTATTTTCTTTTCAATCTTTGCAATTATTATTTTTCAATTTCTTGAATGGGAAAGTAATGACAAAAATAAAGACTGAAAAGACTATGATTATAATAAGGTTATTGTTAATAAAATTTGTCAAATGGCCATTTACTTAAAGATAACCAATCCAACAGAAGTTGTAAAAAAAAAGACATCTAAATGGCTTTCAGATATAACGCCTGAAAGAATTGATAGGAAATTAGTTGAAGACGAAGTTATCAAGGGGATAATTGAACAATTAACGTTAGAGGGGGTTAAAGGAGAGATATCAGCAATTAATGGTTTTGAATTGAAGAACTCTACATTAATTACAAAAAATGATTTTGTAATTAGAAAAACAAAATCTTTCTAGCCCGTAAAATAATAAATATATAAATTAATGAATAATATCTTTATTATTTTAGTTTCTTTTATTATTTTAATTTCAATCACTTTTTATAAGAAGTTAGTAAAAAAAAGAAAATATAAGTTAAATAATGCTCTAAATGCACATTATTTTTTAGAAACTTTAAATAAAATAATTGATAAAAATAAATACAATTTGTTAGAGGAAAGAATTAGATTAAAAGAGGTAGATGCTTATGGCAACGAAGACTTAAAAAAGTGGATAGGAAATCCTCCTTTGGACGAAATCTCGGTTAATAAGAGCCTTAATGATGGTTCAAAACGATTTAAAGAGGGTATTCCTTACTTTTGGGATAAAGTCATTTTAAAAGAATTTTTAGGCCAAAAGTATTTTTTTGAAAAATGGAATTCTTATCGCAAAATAAATCCAATTATTAAAGATGAAATAATTGGAGCTAATAGAATTTTAGAGAATGAAGACTGGTTTTTATTTATAGCGAGTCAAATAGAAAAATCTTGTTTAGAAACATTAGTAACTAATAGTTCAAAACAAAATAATATAAATTACAAAAAAGGCATTATATTTGAAAAACATTGTATGGAAATTCTCAAACAAAATGGGTGGAAAGTTAAAGAAACCCCCAATACCGGAGACCAAGGAGTAGATTTAATTGCCTCCATTGATAATTTAAGAATATGTATTCAATGTAAAAATCATAAAAAGATTATAGGGAACAAAGCTGTGCAAGAAATTTCAGCAGGCAAGTTATATTGGAAGGGAACTCACGCGGTATTAGTATCAAAATCTGGGTTTACTAAATCAGCACAAAAACTAGCTAGAGCTAACAATATTAAATTAATAAGTGATTCTGAATTGAGAGATTTAGAAAAACTTTTTATTTAGTTAATTTAAATTAGCTGAGATATTCCCTCCTTATATAAAAATAATGTCGTTGAAATTCCAGAAGCCCATAACAAACCTCTAGCAATAGGAATATTAAAAACATAGGCTCCAATATATAAAAAGCGTAAAAGAGGATGAATCCAAGCTGCAATTAGCGAAAGATTTGAGTTAGGTAAGGTAATTAAACAAAGAAGGCAAGCTGGAGCATGAATAGAAATACTTTCCCAACAATTCTGATGACACCATACTGCTCTTTTACCAAAGTCTGGCAGTTCATCAAATAATGCCCTTGGTGCAGACATGTTGTCCATTGAATAACCTGCTTTAATTCTTCCAATTGTCAATGGGATTGTAGATAATAAAACAACTCCCACTGATAGGCAAAGGCTCCAAGCAAAAACAATTGGCATATATCTTTTATATTTAATTAAGCCTACTTATTACTTCTTAATATCGCGGAATTATTTTTGATGGTATGTTTAGTAGAATCTAATATAATGATCTATTAAATTTAATAGGTTTAATAACACTAATGGATTTTTCTAAAATAATAATAATAATAATCAGTAGTATTGTTTTATATCTATCGTTTCTATTTTTTGGACTTAAACTAAGAAATAAAAATATAGCAGCACAAAAATTAACTAAAAAAAATAAATTTTAAATTACCTAAAAATTTTAGCTATTTAGAAAAAATATATTTATACTTTTTTGCTTATATTATGTGAAATTATAAAACTTAATTAATATGATAATTAAAGGATAAGTTAATAGTATTTATTTTATAGGGCAAAGAAATAATGAAAAAGATTTTTAAATTTGTAAAAAGTTTCCTATTTATTGCTTTTTGGCTAATTATCTCTTCTTATTTACAAAAATATTGGAATACGTTTCATTGGGAATACATATATCTTAATTTTAGAAACATCTTTGATAAAGAATTTTGGTTCGTTTTAGAAAGCTACCTTTTTGGACTTGATATTGGTTATTGGATAGAAGAATTATTAAAATTTTTGTCATACGAGATACCAAAAGAGTCTTTTAAATATTTACCAATATTTTTCTTTTTGAAATACATTTGGATTAAAAAATAAATCTGGATTCAGAAAGCTTCAATAATATTTTGAAATCTGTTATAAAATTTCGTCTTTAATTTATCTGGGCAAAAATTAATTTACTTATCCCCCTACAAATTCTAAGTATTTATTTAAAAACAATTTCTAAGAATAAATTCGTACTTTGTTTTCATAGCAAAAGTCATTATTTCTTTGTTATTGAATATTTGGTCCTATTCTTCCAATATGTATAAATTTAACTATTAATTTTTTCCTTTATTTATTGAAGTTTAACTTCATCCCTGAACCAATAACTACGTTGATCTGTCAGGTTTGAATAAAATAAAAAAATAAATAATGAGGAAGTTAATGACTTGGAAATAATCTAAAAGCATCGAATAATTCAATAAACTAAGCTTTTGAACCTGTCAATATAGTCCTCTTAGCTTTCAATTTTATCAAGATATGGTTAATAAGAAAAAATTAGATTTCCTTTCAAGTTATATAGCTGTAATAGCAACTTTATCGGAGATTTGACTTGTATTCAGTAATTTAAAAAATTGTTCTCTTATTTCATCTAACTTGCTCTAAAAACACTTGAGCAAAAATACTTATGGCTATGTGCTATATTCTACGGAGATTGTTTTGATTTCATGACAAAAAGCTACTGGCTAAAAAAAATATCTATACCTAATGCAGATTTGTTTCTCGAATATATCAGAACTGTTTTGCCTTGGATAAAGTCTGTCGGTGGAGTAGTTATAAAAAGAGATATTATCCAAGATTCCAATGAAAACAAGTGGGATGGAGGCCAATTAGGAATAGTCATTGAATTCGAATCAAAGATAGCCGCAAAAAAAGCATTTTATTCTGAAGTTTTCCAAAACTATCTCAGAACAAGAAATTTAATGGGATTAGTTACAATAAGCACTCTTTAAATATTAAATAGATTGAAATCATGTTTTCTTAAAGATGATTTTTCCACGAAGTCTTCTAATTAATTAATAAACAATGAGTATTTATTACTATTATATGTTTTTTGTAATATTAATAACTTCACCATCTAACAAGGATTTAGCAAAATTTAAATAATTAATAAAAATTAAATTAAATGAATTACTCAACTGAACAAGAAGATTATTTAATGACAACTCCTTATACAAAAAAAATTCAAAAAAAATTTAAGGAAGTTAAGACTTTTCTTGAGAAGAATGGATTTAATTCCTCTTCACAAGGTCTAATGCAAGATATTATTAGTTCTCAAGAATATATATCTAAAAATGATTTATAAATACTTAAATTCAAAGAGTTTTTAAATAATAGTAACCACCTATCAAGAAAGGTAATAATATTCCGATGAATAATAAAAGAGATTTTTTTGATTCTACCTCTGTTATTGGATTAATTTCTGGTTCAATTGCAAATCCATTTTGTCTTCCTCCACTTTCTGTTGTATAGCCTTTTTTATTCATAATCAAAAAAATTTCATTAAATTATCGCATGAAAAAATTTTTTCTTAACTAAATTTTACAATTAGAAAATAATTTATTTAATTAAAATATGATCATTAATCTCAATTTTAGATTTTAATTTAGCTGCTTTCTTAAGTAAGCCAACAACTTCTTTTCTTCCATTTGCACAGTCAGCTTTAGTAATCAGATCACTATACTTTTTTATGATTTCCCTATGATTCATTAATTCTTAATACATTAATTAAAGAATAAGAATTTATTAGAATCTTTTTTGTATAAAAGACATCAAAATACTCTTTTTATTTCTAAAAAATTATTTAAACCAACCTTTTTTCTTTGTTTTTTCTAAATTTTCTATTGGCTGGACTTTTCTACCAAATAGTCCTTTTTTATTTGGTTTAACTTCCTCTTTTATCGGCTCGATTTTTCTCCCGAATAAACCCTTTTTCATAGGTTTATCATTCATGTCATTCAATTTATTTTCTTTTTTCCTGGATGAATTCAATTGAGTATTAATTGTTTTTTTACCATCTGATAAAAGCTGGTAAACAAAGAAACCAAAAACTCCAAAAAATCCTACTGCTTGAACTAGTGCTGTGTCGAGATTATCAAACATTTGTATGCCTAAATTTTTTTATGGAATAATTTAATTATGGGAAATTATATTTATAATTGCGGAATTTAAGATTACAGATGCCTAAATAAAAATAAAGACAAAAATTTTAGAAAAAACTATTTGTAGTAGTTAATTAGATCAATTATTAGAATTGTAAGTAAAGAAATACCGATAATATAAGGGAAGTAAGGATATTTATTTAAGATTTGGTTAATTTTGTTTTTAGATTCACCTTTTTCTACTTTCTTTTCTCGCGGCGGCAACCCTAGTTCTTCTCTGCGTTTAGCTTCTCCCATTTTTATAGATTAATGGATTAAAGTATATTTTTATTATAAGTTCACATAAAAAAATTTGGTACTTCATGAAATTGATTATAAATTTAGTTAATATAAAAATGCAAATAGAGAGTTTATGGTAGAAATAGTTTGGTCTGTAAACATAATGGTCGCAATATTAATTGGTGGTGTCGCTTGGGTTTTGTATTATATTTTCACTTACGATAAGACCTACACTTCTTAATCTAAAAATGGCGGAAAAAGATTTAATAAATTTTCTAAAAAAAATAGAACAATTAAATAAGCTCTCAGAATTAATAAAAAAAAATCCTCTGAAAAAGAAAGAATTGTCAGATTGTAAAAATCATGAAGAAGTAATTAGCTTAACTTCTAAATGGGGTTTTGAAATTAGTAAAAGGTGGGGAGAATATTAAATTTCAACTTTAATATCACGATTATTAAAATATCCAATAACTAATAAATAAACTTCCTAAAATAAATAAATATTTAATAAATTTTTAAATTGTGCAAGACATTGATGAATTAAAAAAACAGATATATCAAATAGCTGCTGTAACCGATAGGGGGCAAAGACTTAATAAATTAATTGCTCCTATGTATCAAGAGAAATCAAAAGAGATGCAAAGCCTCATAAAGAGTCTTGAAAGTTTTAATACAGAGGTTTCTGAAGAAAATTTATCTGGAGAATGGGAATTAATTTATTCTACAGTTGAATTATTTAGAAGTTCTCCTTTTTTTTTAGCTATAGAAAAAGCGCTAAACAATAAATTCAAAAGTAGTCTTTTTTTTAAATTACATCAATTGCAAGTTGGGTCTTTTGGTTTGTCTACTATTGGACGAATTGCACAAAATCTTAATTTTGAGAAAAGAGAATTTATATCCACATTTGATACGACAATATTTGCACTTACAACAATTCCAATCTTAGGATGGTTCAAGCTTCTTCCCACTTTTGGAGGAAGAGTAATAACTCTCGCTGACGAATTAATTTTAGAAGATAAGGTACTAAAAATGAATTTACAGAAAACCAAAGTCTCCAAAGTTGAGGGGCTCAATAAAATTCCTTTATTTAGTAAGATCTTAATGGAAAAATGGTATCCAGTTAAAGAGGTATGGGAAAAATTACCCTGGAACAAAGAACCACCCTCCTGCGATGTTTCAGTAATATATTTAGATAGAGAACTAAGAGTTATGAAAGATATATATGGGTCAATCTTTATTTACATAAAACCTACAATATCATTGCTTGATTCTTAATTTAAAATTTTCACAAGTTTCACACGAATGCGTTATGTTCAGTATGAACATTTTAAAATTTATGCTAAAAAGTAAAGAAAAAAATTCTGTGGTAAGAGGTATCTTTTTAATAGGAGGCTGGGGAATAGGTTTAGACAGATTTTATGAAGGTGACAAAAAAGGTGGGGTATTTTCAATCATTGGATGGAGTTTCACCATAATTACTTTCCTATACTTTAAATGTTCTGGATATGAATATGTTGATGGAGTAAAAAATTATTCAGATTATTCTCCAAACCCTTTAATTGTTTTACCGCTACTCGCTGGAGCATATGGCGGATTTTTAATAATTAAAAAGGCTTTTAGACTAGCTAAACAGTTCGAAAACGCTGAGTAATAAATTTCTTGAGAATTTCAAGATAATAAACCTGATCCTTTTAAATAAAATTTAAAAAGGAGAATAACTAATAAATTAACAATCGCAAGTGCGACTAAACCATTTCTATTCCTAACATCTAACCTCTTAATTAAATTAGAAAGATAAACTACAGGATTTTCAGGTTCTTTATTATTCAATATACGTAATATAAAATATAAAAACTAAATTATCATAGTTTTTTTGGGAGACTAAATAATGTAAAGATCAGATTACAAAAAAGATAGATTGAATATTACATAATTCCTGCATTTCTCAAGAAAGCTTTACCTATATTCCCTATGACAAAAAAGAGAGACAAATTAATTAAAAGAATAATTAATAGTGCCAACATTTTGTAGTTAGGATTTGATGATATTCCGTCAAATCCATCATTGAGGATTCTTCTAAAAAGAGAATTGCTCTTAGTTTCAAGTTTATCTCCTATTGAATTCGTTTTTTTTTCTTCTTGGTTATCTCGAATACTTGCTTTCTCAAGAAATTCAGTAAAAGCCTCAACATTTTTCTCTTTATTAACTTTTTCCTTTATCTCTGGAGATGATTCTATAGAATTATTTTCATCAGGGATTAGCTTTGAGTCTTCCAAATTTAATATTTATTCTAGAGCTATATTACACCATAAAAAAAAAACCACTCAATCAAATGAAGAGAGGGTTTAGTTAAGAATAAAGTTCTTAGATTTATTGTAAAATAATTTAATAAGTTTTGCGATTAAAATTAATCCCTAATTCTCTGCAAATCTTAATAGTTAATTATTAAAATTAAGTATGATTGATCCACAAACACAAAAAACATGTCAAGATAATCCTGAAATAAGAGACCTCAAGATAAAAAATATTGAGCATGCAATCTATCAAGCAGAAATGATGATTAAAGAATCAAAAATGAATCAAGAAGAATTAAATTTTTTGAAAAGAAAAATATCAGATTCTAGGCAGGAGCTAGAGATTCTATATTTGATGAAAATTTAAAAATTTAAAGGCTTATAAAATTTAATTTTTAGTATATTTTGAGACTTATGAATAATTAGAACTATATAGAATACAAAAAAAAATATTATGAACAAGAAAAATATTTATATTCCGATAAAAGCTATTCCAGTAATATTTGTATCTATTGTTGCAATTACAATTGCGGCTACTACAAATATAATTATCTAATATTTCATATAAGTCTTTTTTTATAGTTTAGAAAATGGTTCAATAAACCATAATTAATCAGCTGATTTTTTTAGTTTCATAAATTAATGAAAAACTCTAGACTATTTTTTGCAGCGATTTTAATATCTTTTTTGTTTTTACTAGGATTTAATATGTTTAATAATTTCAAAACCTCTAGAAATTTAAAAATTGAAAAAAAAAATAAATTGAAAAAATCTGCTGAAGTTTTGAATCATTGTTTTGACCTTAAAAACAAAAGTCAGAGAACACTTAATGATTCAATGAAATTGATTGAATATTGCTTAGAGAAATATGGATCTAAAAAATAATTTAATTAGCATATGCTCAACTAGTAAAATCTTTTAAAATAACTCATATAGGATTAAATTATTTGTAAATAATAATTAATTTGAACCAAGAATTCCCAAAAAGATCAAATTATTTATACTTATACAAATCCCTCATAGACTGATGCTTCTTATTCTAATCAACTTTAGTCCTCCAGAAACTTTAAATTACATGTTGAGAGATTTAGATGATGAAATAAAAACTTCACATCCTAAAATTAAAGAAAAGTTTCTCTTTAATAGCCACTTATAATGAGTAAAATCAAATGTTGTTATTTAGGTGACTTAAAATGTGAAGCTAAACATCTTCAATCAGGGAATTTAATCAAAACAGATGCCCCTTTAGATCATATGGGTAAAGGGGAAAATTTTTCTCCAACTGATTTATTAGCCACTTCACTAGGTTCTTGCCTTCTAACGATAATGGCTATTAAATCCAGATCAAATGGTTGGGAATTAGAAAATATTTTTTTAGATATTGAGAAAATAATGACCAAAACAAAAAAAAGGAAGATAGAGAAGTTAATAATTGATATTTATACCCCTGAATATTTGCCAAAGGAAAAGCTTGATTTTATACAAAAGGCTTCTAAAGAATGTCCAGTCACTAGAAATCTATCTGAGTCCCTTTATCTTCAAATAAACTGGCATATCCATAAGACATTGCAAAAATGATTATCAATCTGAAATAGAAGGATTATATGAAATACTTCATAGGCATAATTATTCTTTTAGTTGGAATATTTATCATGACTGATTTAGCATTTAAAACAAGATATATTAGAAAAAGTCTTTCTAATAAAAAAAAGCGTCAATAATATTTTTGTTTTCATATATTCGTCCTTGATAAAGTTCAGGATACTTTTCTGAACTTTCTACTATTTTTTTCAAGCCATGACCTTTGCTTTTTATTTAATTCTGAAATATATTCTCGAGATTTTCTTGCTAACTCTATTTTTTTTTCTCTTTGCCGAATCTCATTTAATTCTTGAATAGAATAAATAATAGTATCTTTTTTGTTCTTAAAAATACTTAAAAAATTAAGAAAATATTTCTTCATAATCCTAATCTACTGTCTTTTGTGATTTTGCCAATAGTAATAAATATCATTTGTTAAATATCTAAATTAAAACCCTTTTATTATTTATTTTTATCAATTTTTTTATCAATCAAATCAATTAATGGAATCATAAAATTAACGTTTATTCCTACAGTGCACCATATATAAGTGAGACAGAATATTAATTTTATATAAATGTTAGAGGGTAACGTAACAAAAAGCTTAAAAAAACTTCCTATAAATAATATTAATATCCCTATTTGCAATAAGCCCTTAGCTATCCATATCAATCCTAGTTTCTTAATGTTCTTATAGAACCAAAAGAATATAGCTCCAAAGATAAAAGATAAAATTAGGTTTATTATCATGGATTTATTCAATGAAACTAGATAATAATAAGGCTTTTATAATAAGGATTTAATAAACTCCTATTGTAAATATTACATTCATAAAAATCTTTTAATAAGAAAGATATATAATTTTACCAATTTATATTTATTTAAAAATATACTTTAAAAATTTAAGAATTATAAATCAAAATTATTTTAAAAATAACTTAGAATTTAATGAATCAACTCTTTTCTGATTCACTCCTAAGTCACTCTCGCCGACTCTTGATTCAGACCTTATTAGCATTTTACTGGATTCAGGAACAAAAGACACTTCTAAATCATCAACATATTTCATCCATTTACTTGTTACTTCAGCATGAAGATAATCACCATCAATTTTAACTATCACAGACCTTGGAGTTTTTTCAATAATTTGTTTAATTTTATTAAATGGTTGTTCAATTGAACTTACCTCCCATTCTTCTTTTACACAATGTTCTATTTCTACACATTCACTCAACACTACGTGAGAAGCGAAAGAAGCAGAAGGGTATATAAACCCGAAAAACATTAAAATTCCCACAAAAAAAAATTGCATAACTCGTGTATGTTTATGAAACCCAATCTAACGAAAAAAACAAAAGAATTGGAAAAATAATTTTTAAACTATTTAATCTTTTTCAATGAATTAATCAATTTCTATAGATATCTTAATATTAAAAATTGATTAACTATCAAATTAAATAAGATATTAAATAGAATAAAAAAGTCTTAAGATTTATTTATTCATTTTCAAAACTTAATTAATTTGGAATTAACTGAACTAATAAAGGATTTTGTATCAACAGAATTATTATCAAATATTGAACTTGACTTTCTTGAAGGAGAGTTATGGGAAACTACTCAACACATTGCAGAAATAAATACATTAACTTTGGCTCCAATAAATATATGTAAAAAATTAGACCTGAATGAAAAATCATGTTGGCAATTATGTTGTGCAGCTGTTCTTGATTATTCAAGACCCTTAAAGAAGAAAAAGGAAAGAGTTGAGAATTTTAGAGAATTAATTAGTAAATATGGTCTTTCAAAAAAAAAAGACCCCTTGTTTAAGGGGTCTTTAATAGTTTAATAGATCAAGTGTTTCCTTGTTTCCACTGATCTAATTAAACATCTCCTACACACACTATAAATATCACACGAATTTCTAAAGCATGAAATACCAATTATGCATGTATTTAAACTGTCACACGCATAAAAAAAGTACCCAATAGATTTGGATACTTCGTTTATCAGAAAAATGCGTGTGAGGAGTCTCTGATTTTATTAATCTACACTTAGTTGAATTACAAAAGCTACAGTATAAATTCCTAATTTCTACTTTTTTATTTATCAATAATAAATTTAGAATAATTATATAAGTACTAGGAATTTAAAAATGAATAAAAACAAATACAAAAAAGTGATTTACATTTTTACTACTATTTTACTTTTTTCGATTATCGGTGGAGTTTTAAAATATTCTTTTAAATACATTGATGAGAATCCTTATAAATACATCCCCAAATCAAAGCAAACAATTATCTAAGGAATATTTAAATTTCAATTTTACAAGTTGAATAAGGAAAATTTTTATTCTTAAGAAATTTAGTCTTTTAAATCAGAAATAAATAAATAAATAAATAAATAAATAGAAATTTTTAAGTATAAATTCACTTCAAATAATTTTAAATCTGTCGTATATATCCTTCAGTGATAGGTAAACTTTATGAAAAGAAAAAATACCTTTTTTGTAGACAAAGAAAATAGTCTAAAAGACTTTAAAGCAAAACATAAATATCAAATAATAGAGGAATACTGGAAGAAAAGAAAAAAAGAATGTGAAAAAAATCTTTCTAAATTCTGCTAAATATTATGAATTTTATTATCTCCATTTTTCTAGCTTCTGTCATGTGGGTTCAAGTTCCACAATGGGAAGCTGATTGGTCAAAATGCGCAG
>MDSV01141388.1_pt1 | contig 12437 bp, 13 predicted proteins | sample 810851 | NCBI WGS metagenome assembly MDSV01 (sample SAMN05326640, study PRJNA326480) | marine metagenome | isolation source: seawater | place: Atlantic Ocean: North East | collected 2012
AAGAATTGCTTGCGTAGATTTTGACGTTCATTGGGGCAATGGGAACTATGATGTCATGCGTAATAATAAAAATTCACTATATATTTCAACTCATCAATATCCTTTTTACCCAGGAGGAGGAACAGATAAAGACAAAGGAGATTTTAATAATTCTCTTAATATTCCTTTGCCCGCAGGTACCAATTCAGAACAATATTTTAATGCATTTGATAGAGTTTTAGATAGACTGGTCCGATATAGACCTGATTTTCTTTTATTCTCAGCAGGTTTTGATGCACACAAAGATGATCCTTTAGCTCAATTTCAATTAAATTCAAAAGACTTCTATGAGATTACGAAAAGAACTTTGAATGCTACTAAAGAATTTACTCAAGGCAAAGTTGTTTCAATACTTGAGGGTGGATATGATTTGAAAGCTTTGGCCGATAGTGCTAACGAACACGTTAATGCACTAATTGAATTCAATTGATTAATTTCTTATTCACTATAAGTCACTTTCATGAAATTATACAAAATTAAAAAATCTAAAATTGATAACAAAGGTCGAGGTCTTTATGCTACAAAAGATATTCAAGAAGGAACAAAAATAATTAATTACACTGGGAAAATAATTACAAATAAACAAGTCGATGACTCAGACAAATATGATAACAATAAACCAATATATTTGTTTACTTTAAACAAGAGATATACACTTGATGGAGATTTTTCATGGAATACAGCTGGATTAATTAATCACAGTTGTGATCCTAATTCTCAATACGACGGTAAAGGTTTAAAAATATGGATAACGGCAATAAAGAATATTGAAAAAGGAGAGGAATTTACCTGTGATTATGGATTTGGATTTGACAAAGATTACAAGCAATTTCCGTGTAAATGTGGATCTAAAAATTGTTGTGGTTACATTGTAAGAGAGGAGTCTAGATGGCGAATCCATAAAAAATTTGCAATGAGGAATAAAAAAAATTTAGTAAATAACTCTTGATAAATAAAGTCCTTCTGGAGGTGCTGGAGGTGCACACAAAATTCTTTTTTTTGATTTTAAAACGACCTCAAATTTTTTTAGAGTCCACTTCTTCTCACCTAGATATTTTAAACAACCAACCATAGAGCGTACTTGTTTTTGTAAAAAAGATTGAGATCTAAATTCTATATTAATTTTGTTTTTAGATGAAATTATCTTTACTAATTTCATTGTCTTTATTGGACTTTTCGCTCTACAACTAGATGCTCTAAACGTAGAGAAGTCTTTAGTTCCAACTAATTTTTTTGCACCTTTTTTCATCAAATCCACATCTAATTTTTTTATAATATGCCAACTTCTATCCTTTTCTAAAACAGGCACACTTAAACGATTAGAAATTATATAATTATATATTCTCAATTTTGCTGAGAATCTTGCATGAAAATTATTATTCTTTTTTTTTATTTCTAAAATCGCAATATTTTCTTTCCTTAAAAAATAATTTATTGATTTTAAAAATTTGTATCTTTCATCTATTTGTTTTTTAGTGTCAAAATGAGCTGACTGTTCTGCGGCATGTACTCCACTATCAAGTCTACCTGCTCCAAATAATATTATATTTTCTTTTAATAGTTTTGAAATTTTTTCTTGAATTATCCCTTGAACTGTTTTGCCTTTTTTTTGAACCTGCCATCCTCTAAAATTACTACCAGAGTATTCAATTAATATTTGATATCTAGTCATTTTGTATTATCACACCTTTTTTAATTTGTGATCCAAGAATGAATTCCTCTATTTTTTGAGGTTTTTTTCCTTGTCTTTGAATTTCTAAAATCTTGATGGACTTATCATTTCCACACGCAATCTCTAAATCATTATTCAAAACTTCACCAATTTTTCCAGAGCTGTTACTAATTTCGGCCTTTAAAACTTTAAATCTTTCACCGTTAAAATTGAAAAAAGCTCCAGGGAAAGGAGATAGACCATTGATTTTACCTAAAATTCTTGATGCCATATCACTCCAATTAATTTTTCCCTCAATTTTCTCTATCTTCTTTGCGTAAGTTGCTTTTGCGTGATCTTGATCAATAAATTTTGCTTTACCCTCTAAAATATCAGAGACATTATTTAAGATTTTGTCTGCTGCCAGCAAAGCCAATCTCTCTGAAATTTTTTTGGCATTTTCATTTCGATTTAATTTAATTTTATAAATATTGCTTACTGGTCCACTATCTAATTTTTCAACTATCTTCATTATACTTATACCTGTCTCATTATCTAAGTTCATAATTGATCTTTGAATAGGTGCGGCCCCTCTCCATTTAGGTAAAATAGACCCATGAATATTTACAAAACCTTTTTTTGTTAAATTCAAATATTCTTTGGGAATAATTTTTCCATAAGCAACGACTATAGCAAGATCTGCATTTAGTTTTTGAAAAAATTGATATTCTTTTATATTGTTTTCTAGAAGTTTTGGGGTTCTTAAATCAATCTTTAATATTTCAGCAATGTTTTGAATGGGAGACTTATTAATTTTTTGACCCCGATTAGATTTTTGTGGTGGTTGTGTATAGACAACATCTAAAGGATAACCATTATGATGTAATGCCTTTAAAATTGGCACTGCAAATAAAGGAGTGCCCATAAAAATAATTTTTTTTTTCATTGTTAAACTATTATTCTATCAGGATTTTTTTTAGATCTTGAAATCTTTTTGATTATTAAATCTCTTTTCAATTTTGATAAATGATCAATTATTAATTTACCATCTAAATGATTTATTTCATGTTGAATACAAGTTGATAGAAGCCCATCACATAATAAATTTTTTACTTTACCATTGATGTCAATATACTCTACCTCACATATTTTTGGCCTTTGAATTTCTATAAAGGTGTCGGGTATTGATAAGCATCCTTCTTCATATACCGATGTCTCATTACTGACTTTTTTTATAACTGGATTAATAAAACTTAATGGTTCTTTTTTTTCATCTTTTGAAGACACATCTATAACTAAAACTCTTTTGAGCACCCCTACTTGGACGGCTGCTAAGCCTATACCGTTGGAGTCGTACATTGTCTCAAATAAATCTTTTACAAGCTTTTTTTCATTCAATCCGACCTTTTCGATTGGTTCAGATTTTTTTTTAAGAGTTTCATCTGGTACTGTGATGATATCTTTAATGCTCATTTTATAAACAAATAAACTAATTTTTAGACTTTTAAAGGAAGAACTTTGAGTAAAATCTTATTTCTTATAATATCTATATCTAATTGATTTAAGGTATTAATGATAAAAGAGATGGTGTCATCATCAATTCTTTCAAGTTCATCTTGACCGATAACCTCTACAATTCTTAACATGGCTGCACCTTTTTCATTATTGTTAATCATTACTTGGATGTCAGTGGGTATCTCAGAGAGATCCTTTTCATAGAAATCATTATATTTTTTGTCAATTTTTATTCCATCAGATTTTAATGATTCAATTAAAATTTGATCCTTTTTAGACAAAAGATATTTTTTATTCTTTTTAATCTTTTTTAAATAATTGTTGATATCTTTCTCAATTTTTGAGTTTGAATAATCCCCGTTGAAGTAATTTATTAGTTTTGACTGATGCAATATGTCGTTATTAAATTTAATTTTCTTCTTATCATCTTTCTTAATATTAATATTTGTGTAATAAAAACTTGTTAAATTGCTGGGAATATTGATTGGATCGATATCTTCCAAGAAGATTTTAAGTTCAACATCAAAAGCATTAAGAAGGTTGTCTTTTTTAAATGAATCTTTTAGCATCTTTAACAATTTAAGTTTTTCTGCTATTTCAGACTCTAAAAGAATCTTTTGATAAATTAATGCTCTCCCTTCTATGTTTGTTAAAGATTTATAAAAAATCTCTACGTTTAAAAGTTGATTTATATTAAATTGAAATCTTTTATATAAATCAAATAAATCTCTTTCTGGATAATTTCTGTTATTTACTGCCCTTTCAATCAAAGAAATCTTTTCTAGGTCTGTGATTTCTATTTCTTTCAAAGAATTTAATAAATTTGCAGACGAAAGATACTTCCAAATTATCTTTTTAGTTTTCTCATTAGGTTCAAATAAAAAATTTGGATTTGTTTTATGAGCTAGATAAAAATCAAAAATTGACTTCTCTGAAATGCTTTCATCAATCTTAGATGTATAATTAAACAAAAAATTTATTTTTTTCTCAAAATATTTATCCTCAAATCCTAATTCCTTTTTTAAATCATAAATAAGCTGAGCTTGTTCTAATTTATCGTTTTCAATTAAACAATATATGAAGTATTTGCTTATATAATCATCATCTATTACTTCAGTATTATCTTCAAATAAATTACAAGCTTTACCAATATCACCTAAAGATAAATGTTCATCTAAAAAAAACTTTGTTAATTTAGCATGGGAATTAAGTATTTTATTTCTAATTAAATAATTTTCAATTAAATCTAAATCAGAATTTTTAATCAACCAATCTGATTTAAGTTCCAAAAATTCCTCGTTAGATATATTTTTTTTTGGACTATAGGCATTTGTAAGTATAGATATATTCATTATTTCTTTAGCATCATTTGAAAGTTGTAATTTATCTATTTTTGAGAAAATATTCTTTATTTGGTCTCCATCAGAATTAGACCACATATTAATATCTAGATTATAATCCCCTGGATCGTATAATCCTATTATTTCTATTTCTTTAGTATCTAAAGTCTGATCTAATTCTATGGTATTTAGGTTTCTTTGAGACTGCATCTGATAAACACCACCCTCAGATTTTTTTTTTAATATATCCTCATTTTCTGTTTCTAATACTTCTTGCTGAGAAGAGGGTGATGTTTTATCTTTATTTGTATTCCAAATATCTACTGGTTGATCTTCTGCTATCGAACTAAGCCCTAAAAAAAAATATATTATTATTATATATAAACTGTTACTTAATAATTTTGAAATTTTCATTGGGAATTATTTTTTCTATTTCTTTAGAAGGGGCTGGAAAATCGATTTTATTAAGTAAAAAAATAATTCCAAGAATTGCAATAAAAACTAAAGCAAATTTAAATATTAAATTAAGAATATTTCTACTCGAACTTGTTTTTTTAATGAATTGCATATAGTTTTAAATAATTTCAAAATAAGACATATTTGTGATTTTTCAATAAAGAAACTTATGGAATTAAAAGAAAATCTAGTTTTTTTAGGAATGATGGGATCAGGAAAGAGCTCTATCGGCTCACACATAGCAAAAAAATTAAGATTTAACTTTATAGATATTGATAAAGAAATTGAAAAGGAATTAGGGATACCAATTAAAAAAATATTTGAAATAGAAGGCGAAGATTATTTTAGAAAATTTGAGGAGAAAATTACTTTAAAAAAATTAAAACTAAATCCTGTAGTTATTTCCCTTGGTGGAGGTGGATTTACAAATAAAAAAATAAGAGACCTTGTGTTAAAAAATAGTATTTCTTTCTGGTTAAATTGGAAGCCTAATATCTTAATAAAAAGAATTAAATACAGCAAAAAAAGACCATTAGCCTTTAATGCGACAGACAATCAATTGATTGATTTAATAAAAAAACGAAATAACATTTATTCTAAAGCTTTATATGAAATTAAATGTGATAATCTATCGAAAAGTAAAGTAATAGATAAAATTTTAAAAATTTATGAAACCTATTAAATTAGATATAAAAACAAATTCACAAAAATATCCAATCATAATTGGATCAAATTTAATATCAAATATCTCAAGTATTGTTAAAAATAATTCAATAAAATTTAAGAATTGTTTACTAATAGTTGACAAAAATATTCCAAAGAAAATTTTTTTTAAAATTAGAAAATCTTTTAGTAAGAAAAGAGCCTATGTTTATTATTTTAAAGCTAATGAACTAAACAAAAATATCAATAATATTTATAAAATTCTTGATGTCCTTCTTAAAAAAAATTTTTCAAGAGATGATTGCATAATTTCTATTGGTGGCGGAATAACAGGTGACATTAGTGGTTTTGCAGCTAGCTTATTTAAAAGAGGAATAAAGTTTATAAATATACCTACTACACTTCTCTCTCAAGTAGACTCCTCTATAGGGGGGAAAACTGGAGTAAATACTAAATATGGAAAAAACTTAATTGGAAGTTTTTATCAACCAAATTTAGTTATCTCAGATACAATATTTTTGAAAACTCTTCCAAAAAGAGAAATAATATGTGGGTATGGAGAAATTTTAAAACATTCCTTAATTGCAAATAAAAATTTTTATAATTTTTTAGATAAGAATAAAGAAAAAATATTTAAACTTTCTTCTCCATCTATAGAAAAAGCAATTTATGAAAGCTGTAAAATAAAAAAAAATGTAGTGGAAAAAGATGAAAAAGAAAATGGATTAAGAAAAATTTTAAATTTTGGTCACACCTTTGCACATGCCTATGAGGCTTCATTGGGATTTTCCAAAAAATTAAATCATGGAGAAGCCGTTATACTTGGACTTAAAACAGCTTTGAGCTTTAGTTTAAGAGAAAAATTAATAAAAAAAATAGAATATAACTCAATTATTAATCATATCTATGATTCCAACTTACCATCTAATTTAAATAAATTTTTTAAATTAAAAGATGTTAATAAAATTTTAAATTTTATGCTTAAAGATAAAAAAAATGATTCAAATAAGATAAGCCTAGTATTGTTGAAAAAAATTGGTTCCCCTTTAATTAATCAAAAATACAGCAAAGAAAATATAAGATCATTTTTGAAATATGAGTTACAGAATTAAAATTTGGATAGAATGAATGAACTCTTTCATTTCTTTGTCTAAGATTTTATAAATTTTTTTATTACTTTCTATTTTATTCATATTTTTCAATTCAATTGATTCTAAAGTAATTTTTAAATGAAACTTTCCCTTTTGATTTTCTGTATGATGTTTATGAAGAAAGGATTTGTCTTCAATGTTGATATTCTCAATAATGATTTGATTTAAAAGTTTTTTTTTTACAATTGCAATTAACTCATTTATATCCATAAATATTATTATATATCATGAAAAATATTTGTGACTGGAAAAATTGTAATAGAATAGGTGATTATAAAGCACCTGTGGAAAAAGATAATAGTAGGAAATTTAGAATGCTTTGTTTGGAACATGTAAAAGAATTTAACAAAAATTGGAATTATTTTTCAGGCATGAACGACGATCAGATTATAGAGTTTTTGAAATCTGATATGATTTGGCATAAACCCACACAAAGTTTCAGTTCCTCAGATAACTTTTTTAAGGTTCTATGGAATAACACTTTACGGGATGAATTAGATAAAGATAAAATTAACGGAGATTTTAATCATATGCGTCAATTTAAATTTAATCATAAAGATATAAAAGCATTTAGTATATTGGGAGTTTCAGTAGGTTTGAAATGGAAGAAAATACAGGAAAAATTCAAAGTGCTTGTGAAAAAATTTCACCCTGATATGAATTCTGGAAATAAAAAATACGAAGAAAAATTAAAACTAATTACACTAGCTTATACACAACTAAAAAATACTTATAGAGAAAAAATTGACACCAAATCTTAATATTCAACCAGACATCAAAGTCTCACTAAAACAAACTTTCGGAATTGACACAGAAATGGAGGTAGAGGCATTTTCAAAAAAAAATGAATATGTACCTGAAATAGACAAATCATATAAATTTGATAGAGATACTACTCTTGCAATAATTTCTGGGTTTGCTCATAACAAAAGAGTTTTGGTTCAAGGTTACCATGGAACTGGAAAATCAACACACATAGAACAAATAGCTGCAAGATTAAATTGGCCTTGTATTAGAGTAAACTTGGATAGTCATATAAGTAGGATTGATTTAATTGGTAAAGACGCAATTGTTATCAAAGATGGAAAACAAATTACCCAATTTAATGAAGGTATATTACCATGGTCAATACAAAACCCTGTTGCGCTTGTGTTTGATGAATATGATGCTGGAAGACCTGATGTAATGTTTGTCATTCAAAGAATTTTAGAAGCTGAAGGAAGTTTTACACTTCTTGATAAAAACAAAGTAATTAAACAAAATAAGTTTTTTAGACTATTTGCAACTTCCAATACTGTTGGTCTTGGTGATACAACTGGTCTTTACCACGGAACACAACAAATAAACCAGGGACAAATGGATAGATGGAATATAGTAACTACTTTAAATTACCTTAGTCTCGATCGAGAGTTAGAGATTATTTTAGCAAAAAATAAAAATCTTAATAATATTGAAGGAAAAGAAAAAGTATCTAATATGATCAAGGTTGCGTCTTTAACACGTAAGGGATTTATGGCTGGTGATATTTCAACCGTAATGAGCCCAAGAACGGTTATGCATTGGGCTGAGAATGCTGAAATTTTTAAGGATACTGGTTATGCTTTTAGAGTAACTTTTTTAAACAAATGTGATGATATGGAAAAAAATACTATCGCAGAATATTATCAGAGATGTTTCGGTGAAGAGTTACCAGAATCCTTGATTAATATTCAAATTTAATGAGCAGTAAAGAAACTAATTTAAAAGAAAAATTTAGAATTGCTTTAACCTCAACTGCAAGAGTTATTTCCGAAGATATTTTTTTAAAATATAAGTCTTCGGAAAACAAAAGTTCAAAAGCCTCTGATACACTTGAAATTAATGATTTAACAAATCCAAGCGATTTTATTAAGTTAAGAGCTGAGACTGACTCAGCTGCACTAAAAAAAAAATTTTCTAATCAACTAGTCTATAAAAAAAATTTACCTTCAAATAATTCGTCTATACCTCTTTATAAAATTGCTGAAAAAATTAGATGTGAATTATTAGGTGGAAAAATGCTCAAAGGAATAGAGAAAAATTTAAACAAAAACTACAATCAAATAATTAATAATAGACAAAAGGATCAAGTAAAATCTAAAGAGGACGTTACGGTAACAGAGGCATTTGAGTTATATATGCTTAAAAATTTTCACCAAATTCATTTAAGCCCTACTACAGCAAAAATTTTAAGTTTTTGGGAAAAAGATTTTCAGAAGTCGATAGATAAACATAAAAGTTTTCTAAAAGAAAATTTAGAAGACCAAGATAGCTATAATTTAAGATTTTCTAAAATTTTTCAGGAAATGGACATTTTTCAAACTGATGAAAATGAGGAAGTTAATGAGGATAATCAAGATCAAGGTCAGAATGATCCATCAAACGACGATCAAGATGATAATTCTCAAGATAACAAGGATGAAAATAATGATCAACAGCCTCAAGCAAGCTTAGACGCCGAATATAATGTTGATGAATTTAATTTAGATGAGCAAGTTTCTGATATGGACACAGAAGATAAAAAGTCTGAACAAATTTTAAAAAAACAGACAAACCAAAGCAATTTAGATTATAAAATTTTTACTACTCGGTATGATGAAATCATCAAAGCTGAAAAATTAGAAAAGTCAGATGAGGCGAATAAACTTAGAAAAACTTTAGATCAACAATTAATCAGTTTTCAGGACATAATTACAAAACTTGCAAATAAACTCCAAAGACAATTACTTGCTAAGCAAAATAGATCTTGGGAATTTGATCTAGAAGAAGGATTACTTGACAGTTCAAAACTAACTAGAGTTATAATGGACCCTTATAATTCTCTATCTTTTAAAAGAGAAAAAGATTTAGATTTTAAGGATACAATCGTAACCTTACTTATTGATAATTCTGGATCCATGAGAGGTAGACCTATTACAATAGCAGCGATTTGTGCTGATATTTTATCAAGAACACTTGAACGTTGTTCAGTGAAAGTAGAAATATTGGGGTTCACAACTAAAAATTGGAAAGGCGGTCAGTGTAGAGAAAACTGGGGTAAAAATGGGAAACCAAGTCATCCAGGTAGGCTTAATGATTTAAGACATATAATTTATAAAAGTGCTGATACTCATTGGAGACAATCAAAAAATAATTTAGGACTGATGTTAAAGGAAGGTTTACTTAAAGAGAATATAGACGGGGAAGCGATATCTTGGGCATTTAGTAGACTAAAAAAAAGAAAAGAAGAGAGAAAAATATTAATGGTAATTTCAGATGGTGCACCAGTAGATGACTCTACTTTATCTGTAAATTCAGGAGATTTTTTAGAAAAACATCTAAAAAGAATTGTAAAGTTTATTGAAGGTCAATCAGATATTGAAATATTGGCAATAGGTATCGGCCATGATGTATCTAGGTATTACAACAGAGCTATTAAGATAACAGATGTTAATGAATTAGGTGATGTGATGATTTCCCAACTTAGTTCAATGTTTGATAAAAAAAATCTACATTAAAGATTAAATAGATCTTTATTTTTCCACCTTATATTTACTTCAGCACCACCTCTAGTGTGTGAATTTCTACAATTTAATGTTGCAAAATTTTTTTCAAGCAAAGTTTTACCAATAAATAATCCTAAACCTAATCCAATTTTATTTTTATGATTTTCTTTTAGTGATTTTAAATATGGCTCACCAATTTTTGATAATATGTCATTAGGATATCCATCACCATCATCTTCAATAGTGATCTCCGTAATGTTAAGATCACTTTTTAAACTTATGAATATTTTGCTTATACTGAATTTGTTAGCATTACCAATAAAGTTTCTTAGGCCATAAACAATTTCAATTGACTTAGTAATTTTTTTTGAATTAGAGTCTTGTTCAAAATTAAGAATAAATTCTTTATCAGATGTTTCTTGAAATGATAAAACTATTTCTTTTAAATAATCTTTCATAGTCAAGTCCTCATCTATAAAATCATCTTCTTCTATAGGATTAAGAGATAATCTTTTAAGTATTTGATTACATCTTTCTACCTGACTTCCTAATAATTCAATGTCTTGTATCACATCCTTTTGATCTTTTAATTGTTTAGAGAGTTCTTGAGTAATAACTTTTATTGTAGAGAGTGGAGTTCCTAAAGAATGAGCTGCAGCAGCTGCCTGTCCTCCTAAGGATAACATTTCGTGTTCTTTTGCCATAACTTCCTCCATTTTATTTAAAGCTTCCTTTCTTAATCTAGATTCAGAGCCAAAAATTATTGCAAATAAATTCAAAAAAATTAATGCAATTGTTAAAGAAATTGGAATTGAATAAATATAATAAGGACTAACATGAAAATGATAATTAAGAGGTTCTGGTAAATCTTTAGAGAAAAATGTTAAAAAAATTATTGTTAAGATAGTTGTTGTAATTAAAAGTAAATTCGTTCTTAAACCTAAATTGGATGATGCAAAAATACTTGGGATTATTAAAAAAATGATGAAGGGATTCAATATTCCACCTGTTAAATAAATGAGTGTTCCCAGTTGAAATATGTCTATTAAAAGAAAAACTAAAGCAGATCTGTCAGATATTTGGGTCTTTTTATAAATATATATTAAATAAAAGTTACTTAATATTCCAAAAAGGAGTACTAGGTTACAACTTATAAAATCAAATTTAAAATCAAAATAAAAATATACTAAATTTACTGAAATTAATTGACCAATTATTGCAATCCATCTTAATGTTATATAGGTTGATTTTTTAAGTGAATAATATTTTGAAGTTTCAAAAAACTTCATATTTTAGATATCAAGATTTTGAACATTTATCGCATTTGAAACAATGAAATCTTTTCTTAGGGCTACGTCGTTACCCATTAAAGTGTGAATCAGCTTTTGGTCTTTTTTTCCATCTTCAGAATACTGGACTTTTAATAAATTTCTTGTATCTGGATCTAGGGTGGTGTTCCAGAGCTCTTCAGGGTTCATTTCTCCGAGACCTTTAAATCTTTGTATATTCATTTTTGCTTTTTCTTCATCTATTCTTTTAATAAATTCTTTAGAACCTTTTTTAAATTTTTTTATTTCATTTGTGTTTTTTAAAATATAATTTTCAAGCTCTATATCATCTTTTATATAAATAGCTTTAGTCCCTTTATTTATTTTAAATAAAGGTGGTTGGGCTAAGTATACATGACCATTTTCAATTAACTTATTAAATGGTTTATTATTAAAAAAGGTTAATAACAAAGCTCTAATATGGGATCCATCAACATCAGCATCGGTCATTATTATGATTTTACCATATCTTAAGTCTTTTAAATCTATCTCTTGCACTTTAGGATCTAACCCAAGAGCATTAATTAAAGTCATTATTTCATTAGATGAAATCATTTTTGATAAAGTTTTTGTTCTTTGTTGTTCGGAACTATCGCCATTGCCATTCTTTTTAATTGTTAAATTTTCAACATATGTATTCAAAATCTTACCTCTTAATGGTAAAACAGCTTGATTAGCTCTATTTCTACCTTGTTTAGCTGATCCACCTGCTGAATCTCCCTCTACAATGAACAATTCTGTACCATCTTGTTTTCCTATTTGACAATCTGCTAGTTTTCCTGGGAGACCAC
>MDSV01164714.1_pt1 | contig 12437 bp, 12 predicted proteins | sample 810851 | NCBI WGS metagenome assembly MDSV01 (sample SAMN05326640, study PRJNA326480) | marine metagenome | isolation source: seawater | place: Atlantic Ocean: North East | collected 2012
GGTCATAGGTTCGAGTCCTTTACCGCCCACCATTTTTATCTTAGTGGGGGTGTAGCTCAGTTGGTTAGAGCGCCTGCCTGTCACGCAGGAGGTCGCCGGTTCGAGCCCGGTCACTCCCGCCACTCTTTTTTTGTGAATCATTATCAACACGTCAATTAAATGTGACCATGTAGTCATTTGATTAACTAGGCTAATTTAATGATATAGTGTAAAAAGTAATTATAAATATTAAAGATGATTTATAATTTATTATCAGATTACTTATCGATTGTTTTGTTTCTTTTTATTGCCTTAGCTTTAAGCTTAGGTTTTGTGCTAATTAATTTTCTAGTTGCTCCAAAAAATCCTGATCCTGAAAAATTATCAGCGTACGAATGTGGTTTTGATGCATTTGATGATTCAAGAATTGAATTCGATGTTAGATTTTATTTAGTAGCAATTTTATTTATTATTTTTGATTTAGAAATAGCTTTCCTTTTTCCTTGGGCTATATCGTTAGGAAATATTGGAGCATTAGGATTTTGGTCTATGATTCTCTTTCTTACAATTTTAACGATAGGTTTTATTTATGAATGGAAAAAGGGCGCCTTAGATTGGGATTAAGATGTTAAATTTAAAAAAAAATAATCAAAAAATTCCAAAAGAATTTGAAAAAATCTCCAAAGAATTTAGCGAAAAAGGTTTTATTACAACTTCATTTGATAATTTAATTAATTGGGCTCGTACAGGATCACTGCATTGGATGACGTTTGGTTTAGCTTGTTGTGCAGTTGAAATGATGCAGGCGTCTATGCCAAGATATGATTTAGAAAGATTTGGAGCTGCGCCAAGAGCTTCACCTAGACAATCAGATGTTATGATCGTAGCTGGTACTTTAACAAATAAAATGGCTAAACCTTTAAGAAAAGTTTATGATCAAATGCCAGAACCACGATATGTAATATCAATGGGGAGCTGCGCTAATGGAGGCGGTTATTACCACTATTCCTATTCTGTAGTTCGGGGTTGTGACCGAATAGTTCCAGTAGATATTTATGTTCCAGGGTGTCCTCCATCTGCCGAAGCTTTATTATATGGAATTTTACAATTACAAAAGAAAATTAGAAGAGAAGGCAATATAACAAGATAAAATGTCAGCTACTCTTAAAGATTTAGAAAAAATTATTAACTCAGGTTTAACAACAAGTATTATAAAATCAGAAATTAAATTTGATCAACTTTATATTGAAATAGAACCAAAAAATATTATATCAACTATATTATTTTTAAAAACAAACGAAAAATGTCGTTTTAGACAGTTAATAGATATTACTGCAGTAGATTATCCTTCTAGAGAAAAAAGATTTAAAATTATTTATTTATTATTAAGTCATGAATTTAATTATAGAACTGTTATTAATATTAATATTGATGAAAAAGAAATTATTTCATCAATAACAAAAATTTTTTCTTCTGCAAATTGGATGGAAAGAGAAATTTTTGATATGTACGGTGTTTCTTTTAAAGATCATCCTGATTTAAGAAGAATACTTACAGATTATGGATTTGAAGGTCATCCTTTAAGAAAGGACTTTCCGCTAACCGGTCATACAGAAGTTCGTTACAACGAAGATAGTAAGCAAGTTATATCGGAACCAGTAAAATTAGAACAAGAATATAGAGATTTTGATTTTGAGAGTCCTTGGGAAGGTACAAAATACGTTAACAATGATGAATTAAAAAATAATAAAAATTTTAAAAAAAATGACTAAAAAAACCAAAACAATGAATCTAAACTTTGGACCTCAACATCCTGCTGCTCATGGAGTTTTACGTTTAATACTTGAATTGGATGGTGAAGTAGTTGAAAAAATAGATCCACACATAGGTTTACTTCACAGAGGTACAGAAAAATTAATTGAGCATAAGACATATACTCAAGCAGTTCCATATTTTGATCGCCTTGATTATGTTGCACCAATGAATCAAGAGCATGCTTTCGCTCTAGCAGTAGAAAAATTATTAAATATAGAAGTTCCAATAAGAGGCCAGTATATTAGAGTTTTATTTTGTGAAATAGGTAGAATTCTTAGTCATATTTTAAACATTACTACTCAGGCTCTAGATGTCGGAGCCTTAACACCTTCCCTTTGGGGTTTTGAAGAAAGAGAAACTTTAATGACTTTTTATGAGCGAGTTTCAGGATCAAGATTACATGCAAATTATTTTAGACCAGGCGGTGTACATAGAGATTTACCACGGGGATTAAGCGAAGATATTTTGCTATTTTGTGATACATTTCCAAAAATTCTAGATGACCTAGAGTCTTTACTCACTGATAATAGAATATTTAAACAAAGAAATGTAAATATAGGAGTTGTTAGCAAACAAGAAGCATTAGACTATAGCTTTTCAGGTGTTATGCTTAGAGGTTCAGGTGTTCCGTGGGATTTAAGAAAATCACAACCTTATGAATGTTATAGAGATTTTAACTTTAAAATTCCAATTGGTAAAAATGGAGATTGTTATGATCGGTATCTTTGTAGAATGGAGGAAATGAGAGAGAGTATTAAAATTATTAAAGATTGTATAAAAAAAATGCCTCTTGGCCCAATTAAATCGGTAGACGGCAAAATAACACCTCCAAAAAAAGGAGATCTTAAAAACTCAATGGAAGCTTTAATACATCACTTTAAATTATTTTCTGAGGGTTATAGAGTAAATGAAGGAGAGATTTATACTGCAGTAGAGGCCCCCAAGGGAGAGTTCGGAGTTTATCTTATAGCTGATGGAAGTAATAAACCATACAAATGCAAAATAAGAGCTCCTGGATTTTCTCATCTTCAAGCTATGGATTATTTGCTTAAAGGACACATGTTAGCTGATGTTCCTGCAGTTTTAGGTTCTCTAGATATTGTTTTTGGAGAAGTTGATAGATGAGTATAAAAAAAATATCTAAAGTACAGCCAGAGTTTTTTGAATTTACTTCAGAAAACTTAAATAAAGCAGAAAGAGAAATAAAAAAATATCCTTCAGGAAAACAGGCTAGTGCTGTTATGGCTCTACTGTATCTTGTTCAAGATCAGAATGATAATTGGATACCTCTGTCGGCTATAAAGTATGTATCTAAATTACTTAATATGCCATATATAAAAGTTTATGAAGTTGTTACGTTTTATTCTATGTTTAATTTATCTCCAGTAGGAAAGTATTTTATTCAGGTTTGTACGACAACACCATGCATGATTAGGGGAGCTAAAAAAATTGTTGATGCATGTAAAAAACACATATCAAACAAACCAAACGAACTATCTGAAAATAAACTTTGCTCATGGACGGAAGTAGAATGTCTAGGTGCCTGTGTTAATGCTCCCATGTTACAAATCAATAAAGATTATTTCGAAGACATTAATGAAAAATCTGCTGAAGATATTTTACAAAAATTGTTAAAAGATGAATTTCCCAAACCTGGATCATCTATAAATAGATCAAGCAATGCGCCAGAAAGTGGAAGAAAAACTCTAATTAATATTAAAAATGCTTAAAGATAAAGATAGAATATTTAAAAATTTATATAATGATCTCGGTTGGGAAATTGAGAATTCGATAAAAAGAGGTGATTGGGAAAATACAGATAAGATACTATCAAAAGAAAAAGAAAATATTATACAAGAAATTAAAGACTCTGAACTCCGAGGCCGAGGTGGAGCTGGATTTCCCACTGGTCTAAAGTTATCTTTTGCTCCAAAAGTAATTGGATCACGACCCCACTATTTAGTTATAAATGCTGATGAATCTGAACCTGGAACCTGTAAGGATAGAGATATATTAAGATTTGAACCACAAAAACTTATAGAGGGATGTTTAATTGCTGGTTATGCAGTTGGGGCCCACACTTGTTATATTTATATAAGAGGAGAATACTACAGAGAGGGTGAGAGATTACAAAAAGCCATTGATCAAGCGTATAAAAAGAATTTTTTGGGAAAGAATGCTTGTGGTTCCAAGTGGAATTTTGATATTTATATTCATTTTGGTGCTGGCGCTTACATTTGTGGTGAAGAAACAGCATTATTGGAAAGTTTAGAAGGTAATAAAGGACAACCTAGACTTAAACCTCCCTTTCCAGCATTAGTTGGTTTATATGGGTGCCCTACGATAGTTAATAATGTTGAAACAATAGCTGTGCTTCCAACAATTATGAGAAGGGGTGCTAAATGGTTTGCTTCATTAGGAAGACCTAAAAATACTGGTACAAAAATTTTTTGTATATCTGGAAACGTAAACTATCCATGTAATGTTGAAGAAGAAATGGGAGTTAAACTTAAAGACCTAATAGAAGAACATGCAGGAGGTGTTATTGGAGGATGGAACAACCTTCAGGCTGTAATACCAGGAGGATCATCGATGCCGTTGTTGCCTAAAAATGTTTGTGAAACTATCACCATGGATTTTGATTCACTTATAAAAGAAAAAAGTGGTTTAGGTACCGCTGGTATTGTCGTAATCAATAAAGATCAAGATATAATAAAGTCAATAGCAAGAATTGCAAAATTTTATAAACATGAAAGTTGTGGTCAATGCACACCATGTAGAGAAGGATGTGGTTGGATGTGGAGAATTTTAGAAAGAATGTCTGAAGGAGAATCTAATTATAATGAAATAGACCTTTTGTATAATGTTACAAAACAAATAGAAGGTCATACCATATGCGCTTTTGGAGAAGGGTCTTCATGGCCAGTTCAAGGTTTACTTAGACATTTTAGAAAAGAAATAGAGAAAAGAAGTCACGAAGAGCCTTTAATCAAAAAAAAAGCAGATATCCCTTATCTTGTAGATCAACATCTTTTGGAAAAAGAAAATGCCTAAAATTACAATAAATAATAAAGAAATTGATTTTGAAGATGGTATGACCGTTTTACAAGCATGTGAAGTTGCTGGTGTTGAAATACCAAGGTTTTGCTATCATGAAAGATTATCCATCGCTGGTAACTGTAGAATGTGCTTAGTTGAGTTAGAAAAATCTCCAAAACCGATAGCATCTTGTGCAATGCCTGCTTCAGATGGAATGAAAATAAAAACTAACACTCACTTTGTTGATAAAGCAAGAAAGGGAGTAATGGAATTTCTACTAGCAAATCATCCTTTAGATTGTCCAGTTTGTGATCAAGGTGGTGAATGTGATTTACAAGATCAATCTCTTTTTTATGGTTTAGATAACTCTAGATATTCAGAAAATAAAAGAATTGTAAAAGAAAAAAACATGGGTCCATTGATAAAAACACAAATGACAAGATGTATTCATTGCACAAGGTGTGTAAGGTTTGCAACAGAAGTTGCGGGTATACCTGAATTGGGTGCAATTGGAAGAGGAGAAGATATGGAAATAACAACATACTTAGAAAAATCAATGGAATCGGAATTATCGGCTAATGTTATTGATCTTTGTCCTGTTGGAGCTCTTACTTCAAAACCATATGCTTTTGAGGCAAGGCCATGGGAGTTAAAAAAAACTGAAACCATTGATGTGATGGATGCCGTAGGATCTAATATTAGAGTTGATACATATGGATGGGAAGTTAAGAGAGTTTTACCTAGATTAAACGAAAATATCAATGAGGAATGGATATCTGATAAAACAAGATATGCCTGTGATGGATTATTAAAACAAAGGTTAGACATTCCGTACGTTCGTAAAAATGGTAAACTTGAAAAATCTAGTTGGGATGAAGCATTAAAATTATTAGTAAAAAAAGTTAAGGAATTTAAACCAAATGAAATAGCAGGCATAATTGGAGATCTAGCAGATTTAGAAATGATTTACAGTTTCAGACAACTTTTCAAGAATACTTTTAAATCTAATAATTTAGAGTGCAGGCAGACTAGAACTTATATTAACCCCGAAGATAGAAATAATTACATATTTAATTCTACAATTAACGGAATAGAATCATCAGATCTTATACTTTTGATTGGATCTAATCCTAGACTTGAAGCAACAATTCTTAACGCTAGAATTAGAAAAACATACCTTAAAAACAATACAAAAATTTACTCTATCGGTGATCCTGGTGACTTAACATATCCATATGAAATTATTGGCACTAATACTAAAACAATTTTAGACATACTAGAAGGTAGAAACAATTTTTCTGAAATATTAAAAAAGTCAAAACGACCAATAATAATTATTGGTCAATCAGCACTAAGTGAAAAATCAGGTCAATATATTTTTGAAACGTTAAAAGAATTTTTAAAAGTAAATAATTTTATTTCTGATAAATGGAATGCTTTAAATATATTAAACCAACAAGCATCAAGAGTGGGAGCAATTGATCTTGAGACTTATTCAATCAATGAAAACAATAATTTTCCTTTTTTTGATAAACTTGATAATAATGAATTTAAATTCATTTATTTACTTGGTGCTGATGACATAAACTTTGATAAGAAAGATAAATTTATTGTTTATCAAGGCAGTCACGGTGACAAAGGTGCAGAAAATGCAGATATAGTTTTGCCTGGGGCAGCTTATACAGAAAAAAATGGTTTGTTTATTAACTTAGAAGGTAAACTACAAAATGCGTATAAAGCTTCATATCCACCTGGTGAGGCACAAGAAGATTGGAAAATATTAGAAGATATTTCAAAATTATTTAATAAAAATAATAAAATTACAGACTCAAAACAACTTCAAGAAAATATAAAGAAAGAAATTAAACTAAAAATTAACAATAATTCAAAAAAGTCATATTTAACAGATTTTATTGACCAAGATATCTTAATTAATCCTATTGATTATTATTATACAAATGTAATTACTAGATCATCCAAGGTAATGAGTGAATGTAGACAAATCTCAAAAAAATTTCTATTTACAGGAATTGAAAAGGCAAGTTAATGATTTATTTAAATATTTTCTTAAGTGAAATTTACAAAATATTATTTTTATTGATTCCAGTTCTAGTTTCTGTAGCTCTAATAGTTTGGTTAGATAGACGAATTTGGGCATTTGTTCAAAAAAGAAAGGGTCCAAATGTTGTTGGTCCATTAGGATTATTTCAAACTTTATCTGATGCTTTGAAGTATGTTTTTAAAGAAGTAATTATTCCAGCTAGCGCAAATAAAACTATATTTGTGTTAGCTCCAATAATAACTTTAACATTAGCTCTTATAGGTTGGGCTGTTATACCATTTAGTGACACGATGGTTCTAGCAAATATAAATGTTGGAATATTGTATTTGTTTGCTGTTTCATCCTTGGGCGTATACGGTATTATAATGGGAGGTTGGGCCTCGAACTCGAAATATCCTTTTCTAGGAGCAATAAGATCAGCTGCACAAATGGTCTCTTACGAAGTATCAATAGGAATTATTATTATTAATGTACTAGTTTGTGTTGGTTCTCTCAATTTAAACCAAATAGTCCTGGCTCAACAAAAAGTTTGGTTTATTTTACCATTATTTCCCATGTTTGTTATTTTTTTTATATCCGCTTTGGCTGAAACAAATAGACCACCTTTTGATTTACCAGAGGCTGAATCTGAACTTGTTGCGGGATATCAAACTGAATATTCAGGCATGATGTATGCAATGTTTTGGTTAGGAGAGTATGCTAATATATTATTGTTGTGCGCCTTGGGTTCTATTCTTTTTTTAGGCGGCTGGTTAAGTCCATTCGATATTTATCCTTTTAATGTATTACCTGGTGTTTTCTGGTTACTAATTAAAATATTATTTCTTTTCATATTATTTTCAATTGTTAAAGCAATTGTACCTAGATATCGTTTTGATCAATTAATGAGACTAGGCTGGAAAGTATTTCTGCCGTTTTCATTAGTGTGGTTAGTGTTAACAGCTAGTTTTTTGTTTTTCTTTGATATGTTACCAAAGGTAAGTATATGAAAATAAGTAGAATAATTAAAACAATTTTTCTTAAGGATTTTGCGGTTGGTTTACTAATTGCGATTAAAAAAATATTTGAAGGCAAAAAAACTATTAATTATCCATTTGAAAAGGGGAAGATAAGTCCACGTTTTAGAGGTGAGCATGCTTTAAGACGATACCCAAACGGAGAAGAAAGATGTATTGCATGTAAGTTATGTGAAGCAGTTTGTCCCGCCCAAGCCATAACTATAGAATCGGAGATTAGAAAAGATGGAAGTAGAAAAACAACTAAATATGATATTGATATGCTTAAATGTATTTATTGTGGATTATGTCAAGAATCGTGTCCAGTTGATGCTATCGTTCAAGGTCCCAATTTTGAATTTGCAACAGAAACTCGTGAGGAACTTTACTATAATAAACAAAAGTTATTAGAAAATGGTGATAAATGGGAGGCTGCATTAGAACAAAATATTAAAGCTGATGCACCGTTTAATTAAATGTTAGCACATACATTTTTTTTTTATTTTTTTTCTGGGATAGCAATTTTATCATCATTAATGGTTACCCTGTCAAGAAATACAGTTTATTCAGTTTTTTTTCTAATATTAGTTTTTGTCAGTATTTCAATTTTATTTATAATGATAGGAGCAGAATTTTTGGGAATGATAATGCTTATAGTTTATGTAGGAGCTGTGGCTGTTTTATTTTTATTCGTAGTAATGATGCTAAATGTTACTGAAATTGTAAACAAAAAGAACTTAAAAAAAAAAATAATTAATTACAGATCTGTTGCTTCACTTGTAGGGTTAATAATATTACTTGAAATGTTAATTGTGGTAAGCGGATGGAAATATAAAGAAACTTTCAGCGTATTTTCATCTATAAACATAAATTCAGAAATTAGTAATACACATGCTATAGGTAATGTTTTATACACTGACTACATTTTACTTTTTCAAATATCCGGAATGATTTTATTAGTTGCTATGATAGGAGCAATAACTCTTACTTTTAAGAAAAAAGAAAATGTAAAAAGACAAAAATACTTTGAACAGATAAATAGAGAAAAAGATAGTTCAATATCATTAGTTGAAGTTGAAAGCGACAAAGGAGTTAAACTTAATGATTGAAGTAAGCATAGGCCATTATTTAACTTTAGGTGCTATTATTTTTACTATTGGTGTTGTTGGAATATTTATAAATAAAAAAAATATTATTACTATATTAATGTCAATCGAATTAATACTTTTAGCAGTAAATATTAATTTAGTATCCTTTTCGATATATTTGCAAAATATAACTGGACAAATTTTTACTATGTTTATCCTAACAGTAGCAGCTGCAGAAGCAGCAGTTGGATTAGCTATAATTGTTATATATTACAAAAATAAAGGATCTATCGATGTCGAACAAATTAGTTCACTGAGAGGTTAACATGGAATATGCTATTTTATTTTTACCTTTGTTCTCATCAATAATTTCAGGTTTTTTTGGAAAGAGGATAGGTGAATTTTACAGTCAAATTATATCAAGCATATTAGTAGCTATCTCAGGAATACTGTCAGTCATACTTTTTTATAAAGTATTTGTTAATGATTATTCCAGTAACAAAATAATATTTACTTGGATAACCTCAGGTAATTTTAATTCTAATTGGTCAATATATATAGATAGTTTAACCGTTGTAATGTTGGTTGTTGTGAGTCTAATTTCTTCACTAATTCATTTTTATTCAATAGGGTATATGAGTCACGATCCACACAAACCTCGTTTTATGTCTTATTTATCTTTATTTACATTTTCAATGCTAACATTGGTAACTGCAGATAATTTTTTGCAATTATTTTTTGGTTGGGAAGGAGTTGGTCTTTGTTCCTACCTACTAATTGGCTTTTGGTATAAAAAATCTTCTGCTAATGCAGCAGCTATAAAAGCTTTCATAGTAAATAGAGTAGGTGATTTCGGTTTTGCAATTGGCATTTTTTTAATTTTCTTTTTTTATAAAACACTTAATTATAATGAAGTTTTTGCAATGACACCATATTTCATAACAAAAGAGATTGTTTTTTTAGGTTTAAATTTAAATTTAATTACTTTGATATGCTTAATGCTTTTTATAGGAGCAATGGGAAAATCAGCTCAAATATTTCTTCATACTTGGTTGCCCGATGCTATGGAAGGACCAACTCCAGTTTCAGCTTTGATACATGCAGCAACAATGGTTACAGCAGGTGTATTTTTAGTAGTTAGATGTTCTCCAATATTTGAATACTCACAATTTGCTTTAAATGTAGTAACTGTAGTTGGAATGACAACTGCATTTTTTGCTGCAACAATAGCTCTTGTTCAAAACGACATAAAGAAAATAGTAGCTTACTCAACATGTAGCCAACTTGGCTATATGTTTTTTGCTGCTGGCATAGGAGCTTATCATGTTGCAATGTTTCATTTATTTACGCATGCATTTTTTAAAGCTTTATTATTTTTAGGTTCAGGATGCGTGATTCATTCATTTAAAGATGAACAGGATATAAGATTAATGGGAGGTGTTTGGAGAAAAATACCTTATACCTATATTTTGATGATAATAGGAACTCTTGCCTTAACAGGCTTTCCTTTTTTGTCAGGTTATTATTCAAAAGATGCAATTATAGAATTTGCTTACTCAAAGGATAGTTTGATTGGTTATTCTGCAACATTTATAGGAGTTTTAACTGCGTTCCTAACTTCAATTTATTCTTGGAGATTAATTTTTAAAACCTTTCATGGCAAGTATAACAATAAAGAAAATAATTTAAATTCTATAAAAGACTCTACTTTAATTATGTTAATACCTTCTTTTTTATTAGCTATGGGAGCAATTTTTGTAGGTTTTATTTTTAAAGAAATATTTATTGGAAAAGAAAGTTTAGATTTTTGGGGAAAAGCAATTTTTTTTCTTGGTGACATTTCCCATGAACATCCACCAACATGGTTATTAATTTTAACACCATTAATAGTAACATTATCTATTCCCCTTTCCTATTATGTTTATATAAAGAATGATAAAATTACTAAATATTTAGTTTTAAAATACAACTTTCTATATAACTTTCTGTTAAACAAATGGTATTTTGACGAATTGTATACATTTATTTTTGTACAACCATTAAAAAAAATTGGATTTTTCCTATGGAAAAAGGGAGATCTTGACACAATTGATAAATATGGACCTGATGGCGTTTCAAAAATAATTAAAATTATTTCAAATAAAGCTGTTAATTTTCAAAGCGGGTACTTATATCATTATGCTTTTGTAATGTTGTTGAGTTTCTCTATTTTATTAACTTATTTAATTTTAAGATAAATGAATTTTCCTATTCTTTCAGCTATTATATCTATACCTGCGATTGGTGCTATCTTTATTTTAATTACACAAGGAAGTGAAAAAAATATTGAAAAAAATTCTAAATACGTAGCGATATTCTCATCAATAGTAAATTTTTTGCTATCACTTTTTCTGTGGTTTTCTTTTGATAAAACAATTTCTGATTTCCAGTTTATAGAAAACAAAATATGGATTAATGGTTTTATAAATTTTCAATTAGGTATAGATGGAATTTCAATATTATTTATTATACTTACAACTTTTATAACTCCTATATGTATATTTTCTGGAATTAGTAGCATTAAGCATAAAATTAAAGAATTTCTTATTGCTATTCTTGTACTAGAAACCTTGATGCTTGGTGTTTTTTGTTCTTTGGATCTTGTTATTTTTTATCTTTTTTTTGAGGGAGGGCTTATACCGATGTTTTTAATAATTGGTATTTGGGGAGGCTCAAGAAGAGTTTATTCGGCATTTAAATTTTTTTTATTCACTTTGTTAGGTTCTGTTTTAATGTTAGTTGCAATTATTTCTATATATTGGATTACTGGAAGCACCGATGTTATAAAACTATTAAATCTGACTATTCCCGAAAAATACCAATATTTATTATGGCTAGCTTTTTTTAGCTCTTTTGCTGTTAAAATGCCAATGTGGCCAGTTCATACTTGGCTTCCAGATGCTCATGTTGAAGCTCCAACAACTGGATCAGTAATTTTGGCTGCTATACTTTTAAAAATGGCTGGATATGGTTTCATTAGATTTTCATTAGGATTATTTCCTGTTGCATCAGATTATTTTACACCATTTATTTTTTCATTAAGTGTAATAGCCATAATTTACACTTCGTTAGTAGCATTAATGCAAGAGGATATGAAAAAATTAATTGCTTACTCTTCGGTTGCTCATATGGGGTTTGTTTCAATTGGAATATTCTCTTTAACAAAACAAGGTATGGAAGGAAGTATAATTCAGATGTTGAGTCATGGTTTAATTTCCGCTGCTCTTTTCCTATGCGTTGGTGTATTATATGATCGAATGCAATCAAGAGCTATTTCTTCTTATAGCGGCTTAGTTAACGTTATGCCAAAATATTCCTTAGTATTTATGATTTTTACACTTGGTGCCCTTGGTTTACCTGGTACAAGTGGTTTTGTAGGTGAGTTTTTAATTTTAGTTGGAGTTTTTCAAAAAAGTATAA
>MDSV01230010.1_pt1 | contig 12435 bp, 10 predicted proteins | sample 810851 | NCBI WGS metagenome assembly MDSV01 (sample SAMN05326640, study PRJNA326480) | marine metagenome | isolation source: seawater | place: Atlantic Ocean: North East | collected 2012
AGCATTTTTCTTTAATAATGATGGATCTGAAGCTGAAATATGCGGGAACGCCCTAAGATGTATTGGAAAACTTCATTTTGAAAAAGAAAATTCTAAAAATTGTTTAGTTGAAACAAATGCTGGGTTAATAGACGTTGAATTTAATGATGATCAATCAGTGAGTGTTGATATTGGAATGCCAAAGTTTGGGTGGAAAGAAATTCCATTAATAAGAGATTTAGATAGTTATGACCTCGGCTTTAATTTTGATTATTTGCAAAATGGTTTTGCTCTTAATATTGGTAACCCGCACGTAATTTTTTTAGTTGAGAGTTTAGATAAGAAAAAATTATTAAATGATTCGAAGAAGATTAAAATGAGTAACTTCTTTCCAAGTGGAGTAAACATAAATATTGTTGAGATCAAAACAAAAAGAGAAATATCAGTAATTACCAATGAGCGGGGTGTTGGGATAACATTAGCATGTGGAACAGGAGCTTGTGCAAGTGTTGTTGCTGGAAATAAATTAGATTTATTAGAAAAGAAGGTTGTTGTAAAAATGCCAGGTGGCTCAATAAAAGTTGAAATTATGACTAATAATCATATTTTAATGACTGGAAATGCCACAAAAGTTTTTGAAGGTAAAATCGATATGGATGAATTAAAAAATGCTGAATAAGATAGCCCCAAAAATTATCAACCTAGGTTGCCGGTTGAACTTTTTTGAATCTGAACTTATCAAGGGCATTTTATCCCAAAAAAAACATCATAAAAAAATTGTTGTTAACACTTGCGCTGTTACAAATTCAGCTGTTCGTAAATCTGTACAGGAGGTTCAAAAGTTAGCTAAGTTATTTCCAGATAAAGAGATATTTGTCACTGGTTGTGCGAGTCAAGTTGATAAGAATCTTTTTCAAAATTTAAAAAATGTAAAAATGATAATTGACAATAAATTTAAGACTCTTTCCAAGGCTTATGATAATGAACTGGAAATCATTGATAAAAATAAAGAATATAAGTTTCCAGAACTAAAATTTTTAAATACAAAAAGAAGTCGTGCTACTATTCAAGTGCAGCAAGGATGTAATCATAGATGCACTTTTTGTATTATTCCTTATGGACGAGGTGATTCTAAAAGCCTTCCTGTTGGTGAGGTTTCTAAGAGAATAGAATTAGTTTTAAATAAAGGTTTTAAAGAAGTAGTTTTTACAGGCGTTGACCTTACATCATATGGTGAGGACCTCCCAGGTAGACCAAGATTAGGAAATATGTTAAAAAGAATCTTTAAACTTCACCCAAAACTCGAGAGACTAAGATTATCATCTATTGACCCAGCTGAGGTTGATGATGATTTACTAGAGCTCATTAAATTTGAAAAAAGATTAATGCCACACATCCATTTTTCTGTTCAATCAGGGGATAATCTTATTTTAAAAAGAATGAAAAGAAGACATAACAGAGACAAAGTTATTCAACTCTGTGAGGATATTATTAAAGTAAGAAATGAAACAACCTTTGGTGCAGATTTAATTGTAGGTTTTCCAACAGAAAATTTAATACAATTTGAAAATACACTAAAATTGATATCAATTTGTAAATTTAATAATGTTCATATCTTTCCATTTTCTCCAAAAAATGGAACTCCAGCAGCCAAAATGCCTTTACTAAATAGCAAGGAAATTTCTTCGCGAGCAAATGAAGCTAGAATTCATTCAAGAAATATTTTAAAAAAATTAATGAAAACTAAACTAGGACAAAAAGAAAAAATTCTTTTTGAAAATTTTAAAACAAGTTATACAAATAATTTTTATAAGGTTAGCGTCAATCCAAAAAAGGAATTAGATATAAAATCAGGGCTAATTTATGATGTTAAATTAAAGTCATTTTCAAATGGTAAATTTCTAGCTGAGTTTTAAAATAATGGTTTTTGGTTGGTTCAAAAAACTCACATCCGGTCTTTCTAAATCCTCTGAAAAAATTTCAGATGGAATAAAAAAAGTAATAAAGGGTAAGAAAATTGACGAAAAAACCCTTGATGAGTTGGAAGAATTATTATTATCCACTGACTTAGGAGTTTCTTTTTCATCGCAAGTTACAGAGGAACTAAGAAAGTCAAAAATCATTGAGCCTACATCGGAAAAAATAAAAATTATTATAAAAAAAAAAATTATCAGTTTGTTAGAACCTCTTGAGAAAGAAATAAAAATTAGACATAAACCTTTTGTTTTTTTAATAGTCGGTATTAATGGAGTTGGAAAGACAGCAACTGTTGGAAAAATTGCCCATAAATATGTAATTGAAAAAAAAAAAGTAGGAGTTGTTGCTGCTGATACATTTAGAGCAGCTGCAACTGAACAATTAAAGATTTGGTCAGAAAGAACAAACTCCGATTTTTTTTCTGCTAAAGAATTTTCAGACCCAGCTGCACTAGCTTATGATTCAGTAAAAAAAGCTATTGAAAAAAAATTGGATGTTTTAATTATTGATACAGCTGGACGACTACACAACAAAACAGATTTAATGGACCAACTATCAAAAATTATTAGAGTAATAAAAAAAATTGATGAGTCATTTCCTCATCAAATTACATTAATTTTGGACGGTAACATCGGTCAAAATTCAGTAAGACAGGCTGAAGTTTTTAAAGAAATTTGTAAAATTGATAGCCTAATAATTACAAAGTTAGATGGAACTGCGAAAGGTGGTGTTTTAGTACCAATTGCCGAGCTTTTTAAAATTCCTATTATATTTCTTGGAACTGGTGAAAAGAAGGAAGACTTAATAAACTTTAAGGCCAAAGAATTTTCAAAGGCACTTTTAGGTTTAGATTAAATAATAATAATGTTAAATCTTAGTAACTTTGTTAAATTAAAATAATAATAATGAACAATGAAAATTTTAAAAAACTCCATGGTTTTTTCATAGAAGATCTGAAGAATGGTCAAAGTGCAGAAATTACAAGAAAAATAACAGAGAAGGATATCAATGATTTTGCTTTGCTAACTGGCGATAATAACCCAGTCCATACAAATTCTGAATTTGCAAAGAAAACAATTTTTAAACAAAAGGTTGCTCATGGTTTTATTTCTGCGAGTCTAATTTCAACTGTTATAGCAACGAAACTTCCTGGACCAGGAAGTATATATTTAAGTCAAAACTTAAAATTTTTGGGACCAGTTTTTATCAATGATGTAGTGCTGGTGAGAATAACTGTTGAATCAGTAGACAATGAAAAGAAGAGAGTTAGGTTAGTTACGGAATGTTTTAAATCAGAAAAAAAAGTAATTTCAGGTGAAGCTATTGTTTTAGTAAGCTCAAAAGAAGATTATTAAGAATGAAAGTTTTTAGATCACTTTTAATTCCAAAAGACTTTTACTGTGCAGTTTTGGCTATTGGAAATTTTGATGGCTTGCATATTGGACATAGAGAAGTAATAGAAACTGCTAAAAAAATTTCTTCAAAAAATAAAAAAAAAGTTGGTGTAATGACATTTGAACCTCACCCTAAATCTTTTTTTAGAAAACAATTTGATTTTTTTAGGCTTACACCTTTCAGAATGAAATATGAATTATTAAAAGAATTAAAAATTGATTTCATGTTGAACTTAAAATTCAATGAAAAGTTAATGAAAATCTCATCAATAGATTTTATTGAAAAATTTTTAATCAAGGATTTAAAAGTTGCTCAGGTCGTAACAGGATTTGATTTTGTTTTTGGAAACAACCAAACAGGTGATGTAAATTTTTTGAGAGAATATTGTAATTCAAGTAAAAAATTTGGTTTTACAGAAATTAATGAGCAAAAAATGAATGGATCGGAGGTTTCTTCATCTATTTTAAGAAAACTTTTAAGAGAGGGTGATGTGGAGAATGCAAATGCAATGCTCTCAAGAAACTGGTCAATTATGTCTACAGTTATTCATGGTGAGAAAAAAGCGAGAAAAATTGGTTTTAGAACAGCTAATTTAAAAATTAATTCTTATTGCGATATTCGTTTTGGTGTCTATGCTGTCGAGATTAAATTACCAAAAGAGATTTCAAAAGATAAGTTTTATGGAATTGCAAACTACGGCGTTAAACCCACATTTGATAAAAAGAATCCAATTTTAGAGGTTCATATTTTTAATTTTAATGAAGACATTTACAGAAAAAAAATAAAAGTTAATTTCTTAAAATTTATTCGTGAGGAAAAAAAATTTGAATCAGTTGAGAAATTAAAAGATCAAATTATAAAAGATATTAATTTAGTTAAAAGTTATGAATTTTTCAAAAACAATTAATCTGCCTAAAACAAATTTTTCTATGAAGGCAAATTTATCAGCTACTGAAAATAATTGGATAGAATTTTGGAAAAAAAAAAAAATCTACTGGGAAATTAAAAATAAAAGTTCAAAATCCTTGAAATATATTTTACATGATGGCCCCCCCTATGCCAATGGTGACCTTCACCTTGGACATGCCTTAAATAAAATTCTTAAAGATATTATTTGCAGAATAAAATTTCTTGAAAACTATAATGTAGATTATGTTCCGGGATGGGATTGTCATGGGTTACCAATTGAATGGAAAATAGAGGAAGAATTTAAAAAAAAAGGTCTAGAGAAAAGTAAAATAGAACTAGACGTTTTCAGAGATCGATGTAGAGAATTTGCTAGCCATTGGGTAAGTGAGCAAAAAAAACAATTTATGAGATTCGGTTTATTAACTGATTGGCAACATATCTATTTAACTATGAATAAGGAGTCGCAACTGAAAATTGTAAATGAACTCCTTACCTTTTTCGAATCAGGAGGTCTTTACCTTGGCTTTAAACCCGTTATGTGGTCAGTTATTGAACAAACTGCCTTAGCAGAAGCCGAGATTGAATATTACGAAAAAACCTCAAAATCAATATATGTTAAATTTCCGATTTTAAGCAAAAATAATACAGCGATTGTTATTTGGACTACAACACCTTGGACTATACCTTGTAATAGAGCGATAGCATATTCAAAAAAGTTGCAATATAAAACTCTAAGATTTACTGAGAAAATCAATGAATTAAATATTAATAAAAATGAGTCAATTATTTTAGCCTCAGCATTGGTAGAAGATTTTATTAGCAAACACAAAATAGAAAAATTTGAAATTGTTAATGATATTAGTCATGTTGAACTTGAAAAGTTAGTTTGTGATCATCCTTTAAAAGAAAAAGGTTTTGAAAACCCGATAAAAGTTTATCCTAGTGACCATGTGACTGACGATGCAGGAACAGGATTTGTTCATATAGCGCCTAATCATGGTTTAGAAGACTTTGAAGTAGGTAAAAAATTTAATTTAGGTAATGACCCAACAGTTGACTCTAAAGGTATTTATGAAAAAGAAATAAAGGTTTTTGGAGGTACTCATATTTTTAAAGCCGATGATTTGGTTATTAATGAATTGAATACTGTTTCAAATTTAATTAGTTCAAACGAGTATAAGCATAGTTACCCTCACTCTTGGCGATCAAAAGCTCCACTAATTTTCAGAGCTACATCTCAATGGTTTATTTCAATGGATGAAAATGATTTAAGAAAAAAAACTTTGGGTGCTTTAGATAATGTTGAATGGATTCCTAAAAATAGTAGGAATAGGATTTCTTCAATGATTAAAGAACGACCAGACTGGTGTGTTTCCAGGCAAAGAAATTGGGGGGTTCCTATAACAATTTTTATTAATAAGGATTCACAAAAACCTTTATTAGACAAAGAGGTTAATAAAAAGATTATTTCAATATTAGAAAAGCATGGAGTTGATAGCTGGTTTAAATTAGATAATAAAGAATTTTTAACAAAAAATTATGAACCAGATAAATACATCAAAGTCACATCAATTTTAGATGTTTGGTTTGATTCTGGTGCCAGTCATTCCTATGTTCTTAAAGATAGAGGAATTGAATGTGCTGACCTTTATCTTGAAGGAACGGATCAACATAGAGGTTGGTTTCAAACATCGTTGATAGAATCTTGTGGAATTTATAATAAAAGTCCATATAAAGCTGTCCTTACTCATGGATTTGTAATAGATGAAAAAGGTAAAAAAATGTCTAAATCACTTGGGAATATAATTTCTCCTAAAGAAGTAATTGATAAATATGGTGCGGATATTCTTAGAATTTGGGTTGCAAATTCAAACTTCACAGAGGATGTGAGGATCAGTTTTGAAAATCTTGATAGACATTCAGAAAGTTATAGAAAAATAAGAAATTCATTAAGATTCTTGCTGGGAAATTTGAATGGATGGGATGTAAAAAATTCAATTGAATTTAAGAGTTTGCCCCAATTAGAGAAATATATTTTACATAGGTTATTTAAAGTTCATAAAGAAGTTAGAGAAATGTATAAAGAATATAATTTTAGTAAAGCCTTTCAGAATATTTTAAGTTTTTGTAATAATGAACTTTCATCTTTTTTCTTCGATATAAGAAAGGATAATCTATACTGTGATAACGCTGATTCGAATATAGTTAATTCAACTAAAACAGTTATGAGAATACTATTTATAAATTTAATTCGATTAATTTCTCCAATTACACCGTTTACATCTGAAGAAGCATGGCAAAGCTGGCGCTCAGAAATTGACGGAGATGCAGAGCCTAGTTGTCATTTACTAAAATATGAAGATTTACCTACAGAATGGGAAAATAATAAAATTGAAAATGATTGGTCAAAAGTTTTAGAAATTAGAAACGCCTTCTTATTTTTTCTTGAAAAACAAAGAAATTTAAAAATTGTTAAATCCTCTATGGAATCTAATGTATCATTTTATTTTAAAGATAAAAATCTAAATAAAATTGCAAATTCTCTCAATTTGTCGGAGATTTTGATTTCATCCTTAACTAATATTTCAGGGTCTCTTAATGATAAGTTTGAAGAATATCCAGATAACAAAAATATTCATGTTAAAATAGAGAAAAGTAATGGGAAAAAATGTCCAAGATGCTGGAAGATTTTCCTCAAAGAAAAAGAAGACCAAGAACTATGTAATAGGTGCACTCAAGTTGTCGATAAAATTATTTGAAATACTAAAAAAAGAATCATTAGTTTTTTTTATTTTTTCTTTTACAGTTTTAATTGACCAAGCTTCTAAACATTTAATTGTTGCTAACAAACTTCTTTTCTATAAAGGAATAGAATTATTAAGTTGGTTTAATTTAGTATATGTTGAAAACAAAGGTATAAGTTTTGGAATTTTATCTGAATTTAACATTTCATTTTTTTTAGGTATAATATCCTTTCTCGTGAGCTTTTACATTATTTATCTCATAAAAAACAGTACCCAAAAAAAGGAAAAAGTAGCATTGTCTCTAATACTTGGCGGAGCTGTAGGTAATGGAATTGATAGAATTACCAATAACTATGTAGTTGATTTTATTGACCTTTATTTCAATGATTTTCATTGGCCTGCATTTAATTTTGCTGATTCATTTATTACAGTTGGAGGAATTCTATATTTTTGGCTTATATTATTCAAAAATAATGAATGAAATTGATTAATTTACTTTTCAAATAAGCAAACTAATGTTATTTATATTGTAATTGACATAACAAAATGTTTGTGTAAAAAGAGTTATTAACACTATATATAGTACATAAATGTTTAAATTTAAGAATTTTGTAAAGTTTTTATTAACTTTACCACTCCTGATAGTAAGTTCTTGCTCTACTATAGAATCTACTATGGATACAACGTGGGACTCCATAACTGAAGCAGGTGATTATATTTATGATTCAGTTAATTTCTGGGAAGATGACGAACCAGAGCAAAGTGAAGCTATTATAATTGAGGAGGCTGTTGAAGTTCCGGAATATGCCATTCCTGAACAGAATTTCGGTAATGATTTACCTCAGCAACAAAATTTTTCTCAAAGTATTCCAATGCAGCCTTATTATGATCCGATTTATAGAAGCCAAAGGCAGTATTATTTTGTCGGGCCGAATGGAACCCCAATGCTTGCCCCACCACCACCACCTTTTCCACAGTATTCAATTGACCAAGTAGCACCGGTTCTTCCCTACTCGTATAATAATAACAATTTAAATTATGCACCAATGCCTATGCAGCAGGAAAGTCCAAGGAATTTCAAGAAGGTAGAGGTTCCTTCTTTAAAACAAGCTCCTCGAATGATGTCAGAGGAAGAAGAAATGGAACTTTTTGGTATTCAAAATAATTGTATTAGAGTTGTAAAAGATTATGTTAATGGGGGATATGCCTGCGATGACTTTGATTAATAAACATAAAATATCTCTTTTATTTGCTTTAATTTTCGTACTCTCATCTTGTGAGTCACTAGATGATGTTCTTGGTCTTTCAAAAAGTCAAATTGATGATTCACTTTATTCTGAAACCCCTGAATTAATTTTACCTCCTGACTTTGACAAAGAACCAAAACCTTTAAAAAATGTAAGACAAGAGAAAGTTGAACAACAAAATTTTCAACCAATGACTACCTACCCAACAGTCAACCCTAGAATTACAAATTATTTTTCTCCAAAGATTAATGTTGAGTCATCATCCTCTCCATCTGATTCTTTAGAAAGATTTAAACAGAATAAAAGATTCACAGTTGGTGAGTGGGTATATAGTCAATATGTTGATGGATTTAAAAGGGGAAATCTTTATTACAGACCTATCTATGATAAGGGTTATAACTTCTCAAGAAGATATGTTCCAAATAGAAATGTTGCATCATTTCAGACACCTCCACCACAATACAATTTTCAAGAAAACTTTCCAATAAATAATTTACCGTCTGAAGAACCACCCAGTCAAAATGAATTTGATACATTGGATCAATTACCAGTATTAGAGTAAATGAAATTAGTTTTTCTAATTTTATTTCTTTTTCTTTCCTCAAAAACTACTAGCCAAGAAATTTTTGAGCCTAATGAAATCACTTTAAAAAATGGAATGAGGGTTATATTTATCCAGAATAAACGTGCACCTGTGATCGCGCAAATGATCTGGTATAATTTTGGTTCTGGTGTAGAGGAAAAAGGTAAAAGCGGGTTAGCTCATTTCATGGAGCACCTCATGTTCAAGGGAACAAGAAAATTCAAGGATAGTTATTTTTCAGACTATATTTCTAGAATAGGTGGAACCGAAAACGCTTTCACAAGCTATGACTATACAGCCTATTATCAGGTGTATCCTAAAGCAGAGTTAAAAAAGATGCTCCAAATGGAAGCAGATAGAATGACTAATTTGACACTAACTAAAGAAAATATTGAAGTTGAAAAGAAAGTAATACTTGAAGAGAGATTCCAAAGAATAGAGAGTGATCCTTCAGCAAAACTTGACGAATCCATGAGATCTATTTTATTTCCAAATCATTATTATGGAAGACCAATAATTGGTTGGAAACATGAGATAGAAAAATTAAATTATAATGATGTTTTGAATTTTTATAAAAAAAATTACACACCCAAAAATGCAATACTGGTTTTATCTGGAGATATTGATATCGAGAATGCAAAAAAATACTCAAAAAAATATTTTGGTAAAATAAAGCAGAAGAAATATGTAGAAAATGGAGAGCTTGCTGACCCAGATTTGAGCGCTAATGCTTTCGTTACAATGAAACATTCAACAGTAAAACAACCAGTTTGGAAAAAATTTTACAGAACATTTTCTTACAAAGATGATTTAAGAAAATCACTAGCGTTAGATATTGGGCTTAAAATTTTGTCAGGAGGGAGTTCAAGCTTACTTTATCAAAAATTAGTTACAGAAAAGAAAACCTTTTCTGTAGTTGGTGGGTATTATCAGGGACTTACTAGGGGTCAGGGAAGTATATATCTATATGCTATTCCAAGAACAGGCATAAATTTAGAAAATGTAGATAAAATAATAATGGATGAAGTAAAAGAGATTATTTCAGAAAAGTTAACCAGCAAGAGATTTGAAGTAGAGAAAAAAAAATATTTTTTTGATTTGATTTATGAAAGAGATGGTGTGCTTAATCCAGCACAATTCTATGGTGAGGCTTTAACCATTGGATTGACACTAGATGATATAAAATTTTTTAGTGATAAGATAAAAAGTATAAGTATTGATGATGTTAAAAAATCACTAGAGGAACTGTACTTTAATAAAAACTATGTAATTGGTGAGTTAATAAGTTGAGACTTTTAATTGTAACAATAGTTTTTTTTTTTTTTACAGCTAACCAATCAATAGCCTTAGATTTTAAATCTTTAAAAACCGATAGTGGCATTAAATTTTGGTTGATTGAGGATAAATCATTGCCCCTGGTTAGCGTAAGCTTTTTGTTTAAAGGTGGTTCGTCATTGGATCCCGTAGGAAAAGAAGGTGTTACGAATTTGATGACATCTCTTCTTGATGAAGGATCAGATAATTTTAGTCCATCAGAATTCAAATTAGCAATGAGAGAGAATGGTGTTAAAATTTCATATTCTGCTGGTAAAGAAAAAATTAACGGTACATTTCAAGTTGTAAAGTCGCAAATTCAAGAGGGTTTTTGGTTGTTATATGAATCACTAAATAAACCTATATTTCAATCAGACAAAATTAATGAAGTGAAATCTCAAATTGAAGCTAGTATTAAGATTGATCAGTCCAACATTTCAACAATTGCATCAGATAAATTCAACGACTTTTTTTTTATAAATAATAAGTTAGGGAAAGCAGTAAAAGGAAATTTAGATTCGCTATCAAAAATAAAAAGATCAGATATTTTAAAAAGTTTTAAGAAATCTATAACAAAAAATAACTTAGTGATTGGAATTGCTGGTGATATTAGCAGTGAATTAGCCAAAAAATATATTGACTATGTTTTTGGAAACCTACCCATTAATAATTCAATTAAGCCTATATCAAAAATTCCAAATTTACGAAATGGTGTTGAAATTTTTGAAATAGACACCCCACAAACGACAGTCGTTTTTGGCCAGATAGGTTTAAGTAGGAATAATAAAGATTATTTTTCTGCCAGGATTGCCAATTACATTCTTGGTGGAGGCGGTTTTCAATCAAGATTGTATAAAGAAATAAGAGAAAGAAATGGTTTAGTTTATTCTATTTATTCATACTTACTTCCATTTGAACGCACAGGAATAATTATTGGAGGATTTCAAACTAGAAATGCAAATGTAAAAAATACAATTCAGAAGGTAAGAGATGAATGGATAAATATTAGAGTCAACGGAATCTCTAAAAAAGAACTTGCAAATGCAAAAACATATTTTAAAGGCTCCTTTTCTAGAAATTTAACTACTACAATTTCAATCGCAAATTTACTTATGATTGTTCAATATTATGATCTTGGTGAGGATTATTTTGCTAATAGAGATCTTATTATTGATAACGTCAAACTAAACCATGTAAATAAACTTGTGAAAAATTTGTTTGATAATGATAAGCTTTTTTTTATGGTGGTAGGAAAACCGTAATTAGAAGTATCAATGTTTTTTAAGCAAACAGCATATAATCTAGATCATTTTAGATCAGAAATTAAATCATCAAAATACTTAAATGTAAAAAAAAAGATTTTGCAGGAAGTTGAGATAAGATCATACGGATTTATAGAGGATATTTTTGACGAAAATTTAAATGAAATTATGGAAATTAGTAAAACTTTAAAAAAATTTGAACAGGTTCTTTTTTTGGGAACTGGGGGATCTAGTCTTGGAGGAAAAACTTTATTTTCAGTAAAAAAAAATTTTTTTTTCCAGGATAATTCCCCTAAAATTTATTTCCTGGAAAATGTAGATGAAAATTCTATTAGAAAACTGATTGATCAAATAAATATAGAGACTACAGCTGTTGTTGTAATCTCTAAATCTGGTGAGACAATTGAAACTATTAGTCAGTTTTTTTTTATTCAGAACTTTATGAAAAATATTAAAAATTATAATGAAAAATTCTTTGTCATCACTGAAAATAAAAAAAGCTCACTTAAAACAATTCAGGAAACTGAAGGTTTTAAATTTTATGAGCACAAAAAAAATATCGGTGGAAGATTTTCTATTTTTTCATTAGTTGGTCTTCTACCAGCGTCTTTAATTGATTTTGATATTAATAGTTTTAAAAAAGGCGGGATTTCTTTTTTACAAAACCTTTTGGACGAAAATTATAAAGCTTTTGATGAATATTTTTTTCCATCATTATGTATTATTTTATTAAGTAAAGAAAACCATAATATTTCTGTATTTATGCCTTATATCGATAGATTAAATGAACTTGCATTTTGGTATAGACAATTGTGGGCCGAGAGTATTGGAAAGGAAAAAAAAGGGATCACTGCACTTAATGCATTAGGAACTGTCGATCAACACAGCCAACTACAATTATTTCTAGATGGCCCAAATGATAAATTTTTTACCTTAATAGGAAAAAAAAAAAATAGAGACAAACATTTATTAGATTGTAGTTATGGCGACAAAATATTTAATCCTTTACATAAAAAATCTCTAGA
>MDSV01217368.1_pt1 | contig 12434 bp, 11 predicted proteins | sample 810851 | NCBI WGS metagenome assembly MDSV01 (sample SAMN05326640, study PRJNA326480) | marine metagenome | isolation source: seawater | place: Atlantic Ocean: North East | collected 2012
AATATATAAACTATAATTAAAATTAAACTAAATTTGTTGAGTAGAATTAATTATGGAATTTAAAGACCTATTTGAAGCGATCGAATTTCTTTTTGTAGAAATTCTATTTATACCTTTTGATTTTATTCGCCTTGAAATATCAAATTGGTTTATTCAAAATATTATTAATTTCAGCTTAATGTTTGTAATCTCTGCGGCTCTGGTTTACTGGACTCTTGAGTTAATTAAGTATGACAAAAAAGGGGATGAGAAAAAAGATGTTACAGCTCACTCTTTTCTATAAATCGAATCCAATATCTTTTCTAAATGTTTTGCCTTCAAAATTTATTTTGTCAATATTTTTGTAGGACTTCTGCAAAGCTTCTTTCATTGTTTTACCTGATGAAACTACAGAGAGTACTCGACCTCCACTGGTAACAATATTGTTGTATTGTTGGGTAGTACCAGCATGAAAAATAATTGAATCCTCTACTTGATTCAACCCTGAAATTTTGAAGCCTTTTTTATAATTTTCAGGATAACCACCTGAGGCTAACACAACGTTGGTATAATAATTTGAATCAAATTCAAGATTTACTTTATCAAGGGTTTGTTTGCTGCAAGAAATTAATAGATCCATAAAATCATTCTTGATCCTAGGTAAGACAACTTGGGTTTCAGGATCGCCCATTCTGACATTATATTCAATAACCTTAGGTTGACCATTGACATTAATTAATCCAATAAAAATAAATCCTACATAGTTAATTTTTTCAGAAATTAATCCATTAATTGTTGGTTCTATTATCTCTTTTTTAATTTTATTTTTTATGTTTTCATCGAGAAAATCAACTGGTGAAACCGAACCCATACCGCCCGTATTTAATCCTATATCTCCTTCCCCTATTCTTTTGTAATCCTTTGCATAAGGCAGTGTTTTATAATTCCTCCCATCAAAAAGAACAAAACAAGACATTTCTATTCCGTTAAGAAACTCTTCAATTACAACTTTATCTGATGACTTTCCAAACTTTGAATTGAAAAGCATATCCTTTAAATTATTGACAGCCTCTTCAATCTCATTAACAATTATTACTCCTTTTCCAGCGGCTGGACCATCAGCTTTCAAAACGTAAGGTGGTGTATTATTATTTATAAACTCTACAGCTTCATCGTAAGTATCCTTATCAAATGATCTAAAAGAAGCGGTAGGTATATCATATTTTTTCATAAATTCTTTTGCAAATTCCTTACTTCCTTCGAGCATGGAGCCTTTTTTAGACGGACCAATCACACTAACATGCTGAAGGTCAGTGTCATTTTGAATAAAATCTGAAATACCATTTATTAATGGAATTTCAGGGCCAATAAGAACAATGTCGATACAGTGTAAAATAATAGCTTTTTTAATTAATTGGAAGTCCTCAATATCAAAATTTAAAGCTGATGCAATAGAAATAATTCCTGGATTTGGATTTGTAACAAAAATATTTACATCATGATGTGAATTAAATATTTTCCAAGCAAAAGCATGTTCACGCGCACCTGAACCAATAATTAATACATTCATACAAACAAAAATATAAGATTATATACAATTTTTAGTAAAATTATTAGCATAATAATGTTTCAGTATTAAAATTATTATGCTGGATAATTCTATTAGAATAAAAAAAATATTAAGCATAAACTTCTCATTTTCAGTGTTTTATAAATAGGATACAAAAAAATGAACTATTTAAAAATAAAATTTTTATATATTTGCAAATACGTTATGTGCTGGTTTGCTGCAAAAACAAAGATTAAAGGAGAGTTTAAGGCTAAGGATTTTTTTAATTCAATTGGTGTTAATTCATATGTGCCGTCATATTTAACCAAAAAGGTTTGGTCTGATCGAATCAAAAAAGTAACAGTTCCTGCTATAAGTGGATATGTCTTTTTTGAATTGCCTAAGATTGACTTTGATTTGATAAACATGAATCCTTTTACAAAGAATGTAGTTAAGGACATTGACGGATTACCAGCAATTATAAAAGAAGAAGAAATAGCTACGCTCAAAAAGTATTTAACTGGAGAGCCAATTGGATCTGAAATGGCTTTTTATAAAGGTCAAAAAATAAAAATAAATTCTGGTCCTTTTATATTTAAGAAAGGTACTGTAAACAAAACGGGGGGGAATAAAGTGTTTATAACTATAAATTCAATAAACATTAATATAATACTTGAAAAATCATCCGTTGTAGCTGCATAAAATTAATAAATATATAATCATGTTTAAATGTGAGTTTATTGGCGAAGCCATGCAAATAAAAAAATTATTACTCCTTTTTCTATTAGTTCCTGTTATGATTTTTAGTCAGGAAATCAATCAACTAAATAGAAATACTTTAAGTGTTAAATCTTTAGAGCTAATGAGTGATGATGAATTAAAAAACTATTGGGATCAAGCACAAGAAAATGGTTATAGTTTGAGTCAATTAAAAACTCTAGCAAGAGCTCAAGGAGCGTCTGAGTCGGACATAACCAAGTTTGAAAGTAGAATTAAAAATTTTGAAAAGAAAGGATTAGACTCAAAAGACATTATTGAACAGACGCAAGATGATCTAAGCTCAATATTTGGTATTAATCCTAAAAAGAATAAAGATAAAAATCCGGTTTTTGAAAATCAAAGGATTGGTGTTTTTGGGTCTTATTTCTTTAACAATCCAAACATAAGCTCAAGCCCTCAGCTTAATGTTGCAACACCTTCATCATACGAGCTTGGCCCAGGGGATGAATTAGTCATAAGTATTTGGGGGGCAGCTGAAAATGAATACAACTCAAAAGTTTCAAGAGAGGGATATATTAAAATTGAACGCATTGGCCCGGTCTATGTAAGTGGCTTAACAATTACAGAGGCTGCATCAAAACTAAAAAGTAAGCTTTCTAAAATTTATTCTGGATTAATATCTAATTATAATAAGGTGTTTTTTGACTTATCTCTTTTAAATACAAGGTCTGTAATAGTAAATGTTGTTGGAAACGTAAATGCTCCTGGCACATATACTTTTTCATCGTTAATATCTCCTTTAAACGCAATTTATGCTGCTGGAGGCCCCAATGACAATGGGTCATATAGAGAGGTTAAGGTAATTAGAGGAGAGGAGGAAATACACTCAATAGACCTTTATGACTACTTTGCCAAGGGCTTGCTTGAAAATTTTTCTTTGAGAGATCAAGATGTTATTTTAATCCCATCTTATAAAAAGCGTGTGTTTTTGAATGGCGAGTTTAAAAACCCTGGGGTTTATGAAGTTACTAAAAATGAAACCATTGAAGACATACTTAATTTTAGTGGAGGTATAAATAGCTTTGGATATAAAGATGGGTTATTTATAAAAAGAATTGATGGTTTAGAAAGAAAAGTCACAGAGATTAATAAAAGTGAGTTTCATAATTATAAGCTGAAAGACGGGGATATAATTGAAGCTAGATCAGCAAGCGGCACTTTTAACAATATGGTAACAATTCAGGGTGGTGTAAATATTCCTGGAGAATACTCTATAGAAAATGCTTCAAATGTTCTAAGCTTAATTGAGCTTTCTGGAGGACTTACTGAATCTGCGTATAAATCTAGAGCATATATTTTTAGGATGTCTAACGGCGTGACAAATGAGGTTGTGTCTGTTAATTTAGAAGATGTTTTAAGTGGTGATGAAATAGTTGATTTAAAGCCAAAAGATAATCTTGTCGTATCTTCAAATAATGATCTTTTTAGACAAAAAAGTGTTAACATAAGGGGGCAGGTTTTTGAGCCTGATACATATCCTTTTTTTGAGGGGATGACGCTAATTGATTTAATTTTAATTGCTAAGGGTGTTACATTAAGGGCAGATTTATCAAATATTGAGGTTTACAGGTCAACATATGATAAAACTAGACAAGCTCCGGTTGAAGGAATTAAAGTCAGCTTGAAATCTAGTGATCTTTCAAATATAGAGGGAGAAAATAACATTACATTAAAAGAAGACGATCTCGTGATAATTAGACAAAAGGAGGGGGTGCAAGAAAAAGAGTTTGTGTTTGTCAATGGTCTTGTTAAAACTCCAGGCGGATACTCAATAAAAAACAATAATTATACTTTTTATGATTTAATTAAAGATTTTGGCGGATTCCTTCCTGACGCTGCTTTAAATGGTGTAAAAATTAGAAGAAGGGTTGATATCAATTCGGAAATAAAAGAGCTTGAAATTAGTAAACTTGATTCCATAAATATTGAAGAAATTGACAGAGAAAAGATAGAATTTATTGAATTCGGTGTTAATGTAAACAAAATTTTAAGTTCTAGTGGAAAAAACAATAGTGTTAATGTTGTTTTAAAGAATGGCGATCAAATATCCGTTCCCAAAACAGATAATTCTATTGAGATTTCTGGAGCAGTGCAAAAACCATCCGTTTTAACATACAGCAAGTCTCTAAGTGTAAATAGATCAATAACTAATTCTGGTGGATTTAAACAAAATGCTAAAAAAAATGGAGTATATGTAGTTTATCAAAATGGTAATGTTTCCAGTACAAAAAAAATTCTATTTTTTAGAAAATATCCAAAACTATTGCCTGGTTCAAAAATTATTGTTCCAGAAAAAATTGAATCTGCCAAAACTAGTATTGGAGAAATTGTAGGCTACACTACTAGCCTTGTTTCAATAATTGCTTTAATTAAATCATTATAAATGGAAAACAATATAGAAGAAATAGACTTAGTTGATGTGTTAAAGCCTGTTTGGAAACAAAAAAAACTAATATTATTAATTTCATTTTTTTTCACTCTCCTTGGCATAGCGGCTGCTTTATTATCCCCAGTTATCTATACATCATCAACAACCTTCATTACAACTAATTCAGAATCTGCTGGTAACTCTAGTCTTAGTGGAGTTGCTTCTCTTGTAGGAATAAATTTAGGAGGAATCTCTAATTCAGATAATATTTCGCCAACAATGTATCCGCAAATTGGTGAAAGTGTAGAGTTTAAGAGAAAATTACTAGAAAAACCTATAGATGAAAAAAAAGAAACTAAACTAATCGATTTCTTAATTGAACACTATAAAATAAAGCAAAGCTCTTTAGAATCATATAATAAAAATAATAAGTCTTTTATTTCAGAAACAGAAAATGAACTATTTGACATTATTAATAATATTTTAACAATCGCTGTAAACAAAAAAGACAGATTTATAACTATTTCCTCAAATATGCCCAATAGCGAATATGCTGCAAACACTTGTGTAAATGCAAGAGAAATTTTACAAGAAACTGTCATCAGTAATAGAATTAAAAGTGCAAAACAAAAGCTTCAGTTTAGTGAGGAGCAATTAGCTGAAAAAAGAATTGAGTTTGAGGAGGTACAAAACAAGCTTGCATATTTCAATGATTCAAACCTAAACATAGTGACTTCATCAATTATTAGTCAAAGAGACAAACTAGAGGCGGAATTTAATATTATAAATGCAGTTATGATTGAGCTTTCAAAACAAGTTGAGCAAAGAAAGCTTCAAGTCAGCGAGGACACCCCTGTTTTTTCAATAATAAAAGAAGCTAGCATGCCGGTAAACAGATCGTCGCCAAAAAGGGTTCAGATGGTTATAGTTTTTGGGTTTATAGGCTTTGTTATTTCTTTAGTATATGTGGTTGGGGAAAAGTACTTAAAAGAAATGATAAAAGAGATTATCTCTTGATTAGAAAATTTAAAAAACTTATTTTTTTCTTAATTATTGATGCATCTGCCTTATAAACCTTGACTCTATTATCTTCAGGATGTTTTGTTTCAATAATACATTTTTGATTGTTTGTAAGTATGAAAAGTTTTTCATTCAAGTCGACAACAAGCTTGTTCCTTAAAGAAGTAAAATGTGATTTAGCAAATTGTTGATTAGATATTATTGCATTAACCTTAGGGGCGGTAATAAACGGGTTTTCAGATAAATAAGATATTAAAGATTGTTCTTTGGCTGATATTGAAACAGAGTCATTATTAAAATAAACACTGTTTTCATCATAAAGAATTAAACCTTTAATAAAGTCTTTAAATGAAAATATCTTTAGAATAATCCAAAAAACAAGAGCAATGAAAAATCCAAACAAGAGATACTGTGTTGCTGAAATTTTAGATTCATTAATAATTAATGGAAAGGTTTCTGAATTAAACTCATTATCAATAGAAGCTATATCAATTGAATTTAAAAGTTTTTCATCGTTTAAGTCAGAAATATAATATAAGTTTTTATCGTCTATAAAGGATGGATACTTATTATCAACAGCTGAAAAAGCCTTTCCTCTTGAATAATTAGTAAAGGTTAGGTTTTTAAAATCGATTTTGGTTAAATGCTTGTTATTAAGAATTAAAATATTGTCATCTATTTTCGGAGCTGAAAAAAGTGTATACTTGGGGCTCATCCTGGGGTTTAGTTTGCCAATATTAACAAACTCTTTTTCTATAAAATCAAAACAAAAAACATCAGAAAAAGATTCGTCTTGGTTTATTGATCCTGCTGATGCCGATCTGCCACCTAAAACATAAAGTTTATCATTAATGATGTTAGAGATTGATTTCCATCTACCGTCGGGTGTGAACTTGCTGTCATTGTATAGCAAATCCCATTGACTGATGTTTTCATCAAAAAAAGTTATAAAGCTTTTGAAAGACCAGAAACCATAGCCTCCATAAATATGAATCTTATTGTTATAAATAAATCTAGCTCCTCCAAATTGGTTTTTATGAAGGCTGGAATTGTCTATTCTTTCAAAAGTATTATTGCGATAAACAAAAACTGGACCTGCTCCATTAGAAACGATATATAACTTGTTTAAGTTTATTATAGTAAAAAAATTGGCATGGTTTAATGCGTCTATTTCATTTATTTCTTTTTTAAAAGAGTTGTCAACAAAAGGAATGTATTCCCATTTTGATTTAAATTCAAAAACCCCATTTGTTGTTATAATGATAGGCGATTTATTAACCGATTGGGAAAATAAAAAGTTTTGCAAACTATCATTTATTGGAAGTCTGCTCTGACAAAACAAAACATTAAAGGACATTACTAAGAAAAAAAACAAATTTCTCACTCTTTCTAAAATACTAAATTTTGAACACTGAATTAATTTTATTGGTAGTTTTATTTGGCGTCATCGGTTTCTCTGGTTCCTATTTTTTAAACGGATATTTATATAACGCTTTTAAAAGCAATAAAATGTATGATCCAATAGTTTCAAGATCGTCACATAAAGAAAAAGCAACAAGGTCGGGCGGCATGGCATTGTTTTTTACTTTCTGTATTTGTTATGGGTTGGGGAAGGGTGTGTATTCAATGAGTGTAGACCTTTACGCATTAATCTCTTTTATTTTTATTGCATTAACAGGAATGGCAGATGATTTTTTTTCAATAAAGTATCGTGAAAAGTTTTTTTTACAGCTTTTTGCAGCTATAGTTCTTCTTCAAAGCGGAAGCTATATAAATTCTTTTCATGGGGTTTTTGGTATTAATGAAATCCCTCTATGGACATCATATGTGGTTTCTATTTTTGTCTTTATTGTAATTGTAAATGCTTTTAATTTAATTGATGGAATAGACGGGTTAGCCGCTTTACTTTCTGTTAAATTTTTTGTTTTAATTGCAGGCATAATAGCAGTAACTTCTTCCGAGATGAATTTAGTTATTCCGTCAATTGTAGGCGCTATTACTGGTTTCCTGTTTTTTAATTTTAATCCTTCTAAAAAGGTTTTTTTAGGTGATACTGGTGCTCTTCTTTTAGGTTCAGTGATAGCTTTTTTTATTTTTTATATTCTTGATAATGACAATTATATAATTACCGATGCATTAATATCAAGGCCACTATTGGTTGTTTTATTAATTATATATCCACTGGCTGATACACTCAGAGCTTCCTTAATTAGGATGTATAAAGGACAGTCCCCATTTTTGGCTGATCGGGTTCATTTACATCACAGGCTTATAGATAAAGGAATGTCTCACTGGGGAGCCTCTACGAGTATTTTACTAATGTCAATCTCTGTTGTTTTGCTAGGATTTGTCATTTCATCTTATTTTACCTTAACATTATGTTGCATAATGATTTTTATTTATTTGTTTGTTTTGTATTATGTATTTTTTAATTAAATGAGGTTTTGTCTACTTTTTTTTCTATTTAGCTTTAACTTATTTTGTCAAAAATTAGATAACCCTAATTTACTGATACTGGAGGGTGAAAGTCCTAATTACTACTATGTGTTGACAGAGGATGGTTATTATATTTCAGAAAACCCTGAAAGTTTTACTTTTAAAAAATACTCTGAGCCCCTTCCTGAATCTTTAAATGTTAATATAAATACTTTGTTGCCGGTAACACATAAGTCTAAAAACTATCTATTATACCCCGGTGGTGGATTATTGTACTTGTTTGATAACGGATCAATAAAAAGGGTGGACAGGTCATTTCCACACAGAAACCAATATGGGGCATACTTCTTTTCTTATAAAGACAATCTTTATCTAGTTGGGGGATACGGTTATTGGCAAACAAAATCTATAATCACAAAATTTAACTTTAATAGTGGAGATTGGGAGATAGTAAATACAATGGGGCAGTCTCCAGAAGGAATTGACCAAGGGACCTTTTTTATAAAAAACGAAAATCTATATGTTTTTGATTTTTTAACAAGAATCTCTAATAATCAAAAAGAAAAAAGGAATGATAATTTATATGTTTTAAGTCTTGAAAGTTTTGTATGGAAGAAGCTTGGTGTAACTAATCCAATAATAAGGCCTAACAATAAGTTTAAAGGGGCTAAACGATTTTTTAACTTTGACGGCAAACTCCTCTTTAATTATGCTGATCAACCAGAATTTTATTTGGCTGATTTTGACAAGAATATTATTAAATCGTTTGAAGATGAGATTTTATTTTATAAGTCTGGTGGTCACTCAATTGTCAAAAAAAACAAGTTAATTGGAGCAGTCCAAAATAATCTAACTGGAAACATAACTATTGAGTCTTTTAATATCCCTTCAATAATTTCTAAGGGCAATTCTATCGATTTGTATTTCTATAGGGATACTGAGGAGTTCTACAGGTATATTTTCTTTGCCCTTTCATTTCTTTTATTCTTAATTATTGTTTTAATGATTTACTATAAAAGGGTTGCTCAAAGTTATTTACTGGATGAAAAAACAATCTCTATTTCTGGATTGTCAATTGATATAAATGAAAAAGAGCGAAAAATTCTACAGCTGTTTATTAAAAAAAGAAGTGTTTCAAATTCTGAAATTATGGTGTTGTTTTTGGAAAAGGATAAAACAAAAGATTTTGCTGTTAAAAAGAAAAACAAAACGCTTGTTGCCTTAAATGAAAAACTTAATTCTGTTTTTAAAGCTGAATTTATAAATAAGAAAAAATCAATATCTGATTCTAGACAGCTAACTTACTTTTTAAATAAAAAAATTAGAATAATTGGTGATTTCACTGTTTAGAAAACTTTTTTAAACCTTCTACAAAATTTCTGTCATTGGATAATTTTGGGACTTTGTTTTGTCCTCCAAATTTTCCTAAAGACTTCATATATAAATTAAAGGCCCCTTTTTTTACCTCTACTATTTTTAATCTATTTAACACCTTTCCTTTTACAAGGTCTTTATAGTATATGTTTTTTTTCTGCATTTTTTTATCAAGGCAATTAGAAATGTCTTCTAAATCTAAATTAGAATTGTCAAACTCAATCCACCACTCATGATAAGGTAGTCCGTTTTGCGGATTTATCATTGGAGATACTGTAAACTCAATAATGTCAATGTTTTTCTCTTTACAAAGCTCTGAAATAGATTGCTCTACTTCTTCGGATATTACATGTTCTCCAAATGCAGAAATAAAGTGTTTATATCTTCCCGTTACTATAATTTTAGGCGGTTTTAGAGAAGTAAACCTGACAGTATCTCCAGTGTTATAGGCCCAAAGCCCAGCATTTGACGTAATAACTAAAATATAGTTTACACCTTTATCTACGTTTGTTAAATTATATCTTGTATAATTGTCAGATTCAAATTCATCAGTTCTTATAAACTCATAAAAAATTCCTGAATTATATTGGAGTAAAAGAGATCTGTCTGTTTGAGAGTTTTGATAAGCAAAAAAACCTTCGGACGCAGGATAATATTCGATGGTATTTATTTTTTTTCCTAATAGTTTATTAAAAATTTTTTCGTAGGGGGAAAAATTAACACCGCCATAGACATATAAACTTAAGTCTTTAAACAATTCTGTTATATTTTTCTTATTAGATTTCTTTAACAGTGCTTCAAAGTACATTTGAACCCACGATGGTATCCCTCCAATAGTGGTCAAATTTTCATTAATTGTTTCACTGCATATTTCATTAATTTTTTCCTCCCAATCTTCTATAGAGTTTGTTTTAAATGATGGTAAATTGTTTTTTTTTAGGTAAGAAGGAATATGGTGTGCTACAATTCCAGAAAGTCTTCCAAAAAGAATTCCGTTTATTTCATCTAAAACAGGTGAACCTTGTAAAAAAATGGTTTTACCATTTAAAAAGCTTGTGTCTCCTGTTTCGTATATATAGAAAAGAAGGGCATTTCTTGAAGATAATATATGATTAGGCATAGACTCGTTTGTTATTGGTATATACTTTACTCCACTGGTAGTCCCAGATGTTTTAGCCAAATATTTTGGTTTTCCAGGCCATAATACGTCTTCGCTCCCTTTTTTAATTTCATCAATATATTTCTTAATCTCTTCATAATCTCTAACTGGAACCTTGTCTGTAAACTCCTCAACACAATTAATTTTATTAAATTGATGTTCTGTCCCAAATTTTGTTTTTTTAGCTTTATTTAAAAGATCTTTTAAAGTGTTCGTTTGAATTTGAGCTGCGTGAGGATATGATTTTTTTATTTTAGAAACCACAAAAAATGCAAAAATTTTTGCAAAAAGTTTTTTTGCTAAAACCATATTAAAATTTTATTAAATCCTCGGGGTTTATTGGGCCTTGCAAGTCCCAAAGCTCAAAATGTAGGTGAGGGGCGCTTGTAAACTCGCCTGTATTTCCTGACAAAGCAATTACCTCTCCTGTTTGAACAAAATCACCTGTTTCAACGCTAGTAGACTCGTTGTGTTTATAGGTGCTTATTAACTCATTCTTATGAAAAACAACGACCGTATAGCCGTAATTTAAAGTCCATTCGGCAAATAAAACAATGCCGTCGTAAACAGCTTTGATTGGGGTTCTTTCTTTTAAGACTATATCTATACCATAGTGTCCTTCGCTAAAATCAAAACCTTCCAAAATTATACCGTTTGCTGGGCTGATTAGGTTAGGGGCGATAAGAGCACCTTCTTTTTCTATAATATTAAACCTGTCTTCAACTTCAACTATTTTTCTAAGAATAGAGTCCTCAATGTTAATATTAACTTCCAAATCTGTAATGTCGACTTCTTTTATCTTAACACCCTCATATTGATTGGCAAACTCTTCTCCATTTATTGTTCTAGAAAAAGCCTGTATAAACTGTTTGTTCTTCTCAAGAGAATTAATTATCGAGTCTAGTTTTTCAAGGTTTTGGATTGCTTGAATTCTAAGTTTTGTTGTATCATACCCTGGGATGTATTCCTTAATTGGAGTATAAAAAATCAAGAGGGTTGTAATAAGAATTATGATAAAAGCTACAGAGAATGAAATAAGAAAAATATTCCTTTTGGAGAGGCTCAGGGCAAACTTTTCCTGATATGAATTCTCTTCCACAACGGCAAGCCTATAGTTCTTGTTAGCTTGTTTTTTTTGTTTTTTTATTTTACTCTGATCTGGCATAACAAAACAAATATAGCAATACCCTTATTTATTATTTTTAATTTTTATATAGTAGTTTAAATTTTTTACATTTGCTTAAACTAATAATAACAATATGTTTCTAACTAGTCTTATTGCAATTGGCCCTTGGCAAATTATTCTTATCGTTGTTGTAGTGCTTTTTCTTTTTGGAGGAAAAAGAATATCTGAATTTATGGGTGGTTTTGGAAAAGGAATAAAGGAATTTAAAAAGGAGCTAAAAGATGATAATGAAGCAGATAAAGAGTCCAACTCAAAATAAGCTTAATTCTTCTCAAATATCTTTAGTGTCTTAATTATTGACTCCAATTCGATAATGTTATCTCTTTTTCTCTGGGATGGTGAAAAAACAAACCCTTCTATGTATAGCGTCCTCTTGTTTGTGCTATCTTTTACTAAATAGTTTATAAACGGGCCTCCCATAAAGTCACCCTTTACTTCCCACGTTCCTCTAGTCTCAAATGATTCAAAATTTTTAATAAAGGTTCTTTTAAAAACCGGAAGATATGCTTTTTCTGTGATCATATAGGTGTCTTCTATCCGGCCTGGGACAAAAGTTTTTGAAATTGAATCTCTTATTTTAATA
>MDSV01031175.1_pt1 | contig 12433 bp, 10 predicted proteins | sample 810851 | NCBI WGS metagenome assembly MDSV01 (sample SAMN05326640, study PRJNA326480) | marine metagenome | isolation source: seawater | place: Atlantic Ocean: North East | collected 2012
CAACATCCCAACCCATTCAACAGATACTACACGTTTGGGTCGTATTCGAATGTGTCATGGCCGCCTAACAGCACTCCGGAGGATAAGGTTTGCCGTGGAGTCGGTGAGGCTCCTCCGCACTTTACGCAGCGGATTCTTCCGTTCGGTGCGCAGGACTCGCCGGCAAAGGCGCTCATGGACTCATGGGAACACGGTTTCTGGAAACAGCAATACGAGTGTGACATCGAACACCGCAATGTGGTGTTCAAGAACAAGGGAAACACCACTCCATTGCCGAATGACACGACGCAGATCGTGATCACCAACGCCATGATCATCTCCATCATGGAACGCCTGGACCGCTTCCTCAAACTTGTCCGAGCTGAGATGGCTGCGGACAACTTCCAACCCACCGATATGATGACCAAGATGCGTAAGGACAAGGTCATTGATGGTCACCTGGATCGGCTTCATGATCTGACGCGTTCTCATATGTTGCGTATGGCAATCATTTCACGGTTTGCGTCAAAGACACATGTCGAGAATCTGAAGACGTCACGGCTGAATGGTAACTTCACTCCTCTGCCAGGACACGTAGACATTGATAACTACGTGAATGTCCTCAATGACGTCGCAAACCCGTCTAATGCAGTGGCGGGGGGTAATGGTCTTGGTGCACAGGGCAGCATGGCCGATGCGTACTCCGCATACGCACAGGTGCACGAGATCAACAGTGTGGAGTACCATGAACGTGTCTTCGACTCTGTGAACTGCGCTGTTCTTGTGAATCCAAAGCTGGACTCGACGGACAACAAGCCGGAGGAAGACCATTTCCCGTATGACGTTGCGTTCCACGGTCACATTGGAGGCATATCGACGCACAAGTTGGTGCAGCCAATTACGGCCATAGATGAAAACCTACTTGCGAAGGAAGTGACCCCCCAATCGTCTCCATTCTACGCACTGCGCGTACGGAGTGATGCACGCCACATGGCTGCAAACAACATCCCTCAGTTGAGGATGGTCGAGTCGCTCTTCCGTGACCCGCGTGCGTTCTATGCATTCAACCCGTCGGAATGGAAGGCACAGTGCGCGAAGCACGTGGAGGAGTTTGGGACGGATATCCTTGCAGACTTGGCAGAGTTGGAGACTGGACTTTTCACACTTCCATACTTTGTAACGACTGCTGCTGCAAATCACCAACCTGTCGCCGGTGACGCCGCTAACTTCACTGCGGCGCTGCGGATTGTGAACTCTAGTGACGCCGGATGCATTCCACACGCATCCGCACCGGCACTCCTCCTTGCACAGTACACCAGACCAGGTACTGGACTTGCTCCGGAATCTACGCTCCTGAACGACGAAGGATTCACGTACGGAGCGCCTGTTGCCAACGCAGCAGGCCAACAGGAGCGTCGCGATGTCGGTGCGCAGTTCAAGAAGGCATCGCAGAAGTACATCCAGGCACTTGTCACTCATGCCGCAAAGGCACTCAAGACTCGTTCCCACTACCTACCCGTCATCGAGTCCCTTGGCATCGTTCCCCCGCCCTCCGCCGCGGACCCCGAACCCCTTATGCGTGGTGCTGGTGGCGTGGAGGAAACGTACGGGCTGTCCGGTCGCGCTCCTCCCTTCCAGAATGGTCCCGTTCCAGGTGACATCACACGTGAAAACCGTGCACCACCCACCGGTGTTCCGTTTGTGAGAATGGAGGCTCAGGCTGGAAACAAGTTCCCACAAAAAACGAAGACGTACTTCCCGATTCATCCCGCAGGAGCATTCACCTCGGGAACGGTTAATACTCGGGGTGGGCGTATGAAGGATGGACTTCGTGCGAAGCTGCCTGTGGCCGGTGCGACGTCACTGAACACGGGAGTCCCAAGGCAGGCTCCTCGCTTCTCCCTCATCCCCATCGGAAATGACGCTCCGTACGACAAGTTCGAGGACCTTGCGGACAGCAACAGGGAAATGATGTACAATGTCGATTGCACGCGTCCTCAGATGTTCGCAATGCTGGACGCCGCAGGACTGCTGTGGCACGCGCGTGAGTACGTCAACCCCTCGGATTGCAACCGCCCCAAGGTCACCGAGGCGGGTCAGTGCGACGGCATGCACTACTGGTGTCGCACCCTGGTCGAGACCTTTGTCAGTTCCCGTGAGATCTATCGCGAGCGCGAGGCGTCCAGCATGTGGGAGATTGATGTCAAGAAGCATCCCGGTAGTGCACTTCCATCGTCGCTCATCGGTAGCATGTGCGACGACACGTGGCGTTCGTACTTCCCGCTTCTGCCGTTCGATCACGAACTGCGCGAGGATTTGCGCAGGGCGCGCGCGCTCTCCGTCCTGTGGGGTACTCTTCCCACCTACTCGTCGGGTCAGGACAGTAGCGGTACTACCGGTGCGTGGATGCCTCTTGCACCGGCGCATCAGATGCGTCTCTACGGCACCGTGGGTCTCTTCGATGGCAAGTACCGTGTCCCGAAGAACCCGTGGCTCCCGAGCAACGGCGCGGGAATTTCGCTCGTGTTCAACCAGTCGTATCATTCGGTGTACCACTGCGACAGTTACCGTGCCGAACACTTCCAGGACTGGCTCCTCAGCGCGAACCGGTTTCAGGTTCCCGTCATTCAGCAGGAGGGGTGCAGCTACCCCTTCTCGCAGTACGGTGGTACCCCCGTCGAGGCGGATTTCATTCCGCACATTGTGGAGCGCAGCACGGATCCGTCCAATTCTGGACGTCACCGTCAGCTGATCTACAATCGTTTCGGGTTCACGAATCCGCTGCGCATCGGCAACCAGTACCACGACACGGGTCTGCTGCAGGACATGTTCCAGTACAAGTACCGCCCGTTTGCGGACATCTCGTCGAAGCAGCGTCAGATGCCGGAGGCGACTACTGTGCACATTTCCAACTTTATGTCGTACGCGCGCACACATGCCATCATCGCGCTCGCCAGTTGCAATCACGGAACGGAGGACGAGTCGATGCCGCGCATCGTGCGCAACTTGTACCGTCTGTACGTGGACACGTACGAGTGCATGGGAAGCAACACCGACGACGACAGCATTCCATGCATCATGGGTTTCAGCCCCGCCCCCATCAACAAGCGCGAGGACCGCGGCGTCGTACTGTACGCCGGTTCACTCGCGTGTCTGAACAGCAAACTTGCCACCTTCTGCTCCAGTTCCATGAACCGTGGTGAGCGCATCTGTGCCATTTACAAGCAGGTGTACCTGAATGACGCCACCCTTCTCTACACACGTCTCCTGCGTCAGGAGCGTCGCAAGATCCTCCACGACAACAACTTCAACCGTGCTCGCATGAAGCGTGGGCGCGGGTACACTCGTCACGACTTTGACCGCGAGCTTGTGGATCTGCAGGACGCCTACATCGAGTTCCTACAGAACACGGTTCTCGGTATGCTTCTCGAGGGAGGAGCGGACCTCCAGGGTGTCCCGCTCCACCTGCTCGAACCGCGCGAGTTGGAGGTGTCGCTCTTCCAGGAAGACGACAATCTTGTCGGCAACGACTTCCTCACTCCTCGCACCAAAGAGATCATCTCCCAGAGCGACTTCGGCGGCGACAACCTCACTCGATCGCAGCTTGCGATTCTGTCGCTCATCCCTCCCAACCACCGTGTGCTCGGCACGCTCCGTCTCAATCAGTCCATGGAGGTGATCGACTTGGAGCACGCGAAGAAGCAGATCCAGAAGGAGACGATGGAGTCGAACAAGAAGGTGTGGCAGCGGTACTCTGAGGGTCTAATCTCCGCCGCATTCGCGCAGAAGCTGCTCGAGGTGGACGGTCCGATCGATTTCTCTCTGGACATGTCGTCCATCCAGGACCCGATGCGAATGCGCTTCGACATGGGTGCCTTCAAGGATCCGCTGAAGGAGTCGGAGAATATCAAGACTCGCATGACGACGACTCATGCACAGTCATCCTCCTCCCTGTCGCTCCAGCAGCGCGGAGAGAAATTGCGCAAGTCGGTCGCAAGCGACAGCGTTCTCAACATGACGACCAATGAGTTGAACAAAGCACTCTCGCTGGTTCGCGATCGTGTCGAGAAGGATTATGCTGCTCATAACGGAACCAAGAGGCGCATCCAGGTCCTGGAAATGCTTCGCATTCCCGCCCATGTGCGACGCATCTTGCGTCCTGAGTACGAGGGAGACATGGCGTAGGTGTCGAGAGGTCATAGTGTTGTGCAGTGTGTGTGAATAAAACATGTACAAAAAGTAAGCCATTTTTTTGACTTGTACCAATCGCAAGAACATTTTCGAACAATGTCGAACACCTCCGAACTCAAGCGTGCACTCTATGAGGTGTGGTCGCGCGAGTTTCGTACATGGGATATCACGGAGCGCGTACCCGTACAGTGTGTCAGTCGTATGAGTCGTCGACTCCACAAGGCATTGTCAGAGGAAGTGCAACGAATCACGCGCGTTGTTGCCATAGTGCCAACAGACGTGGACATCATTCTCGATTCTCGTGCCTGTCTTCGTGCATTACGACGCGCGGGAATATTTAACGACAAGTAGCAAACAACCACCAGATGTGTGTCTGGTGGTTTCATACCCTTCGATGTATTACCACACCCAGGTCCATGAGAGATGGAGTATCTGAGGGACAACTGATTGCAAGCGCGAACATGGTGGAGAAAAAAAACGACGAGTGTGAGTAAACGGAATGTCATCACTCGTGATTTCTCTGGTGGCATTGTACTGCGATGTACGGACACGTTGGAGAATAGGTGAGGTCGAACGCAACGCTCAGGTTTCTCTGGACGAGTGTGTGCTCCAAGACGTTCTTAATTACATCCCCGCACGACGACTATTTCGAAGATGGAGGAGAAACAGACGGACACCTCGTGTGTATTGCAACTCCTGGTCGCGTAGCCGACATGATCCCGAAAGAATGATTTTTGTATGTTAAACACTTGTCCTTTTTTTATACCCTGTAGATTTCAAATACGATGACCGATCTCTGGGACCCGGAACGCCTTGCCACCGTAGGGTGGATCATGAACCGCTACTCCGATTTCCTGCGACCGGGAGATCTCGTTCGCATCGGCCAGGAGGGTGATCCCTGCTGCACGTATCGTTCGTCGGACGACGCTCCAAGTGCACGCGTGGAGAATGTCGAACGCGAGGTCGATGGAACAATTCGCTTCCGAGCCGTCATGCAGGGGAGTAATGCCGTCGTCAACCTTGACAATCGCAACGTAGCCCCGGATCGCATTTGGGAAATTCATCCGGCTAAAGTGGAAGAGTTTCGCGAGCGTGTACAGAACGATCGCACACACAGAGGCGCGGACGATAATGTGGTGGAACACACTGACAATGAGGTGGGGGAACACACGGAAGAGCACGAGGAGGTCGCGAATGGGTCACGGGACAGGATGGAGGATTACAAACTCGAGGAACTATTTGCGACAGACGACGCGAGTAGGGGACTGGAGACGCGAGTACGGGAAATGGAGTTTCGGGGTACAGAAATCGAAAAAACAATCGGCGGTGCCATACGCGAGCTGGCTGAGGACATGATGCGCATGTACCATGGAGAGGCACCCAATTTCTCGATAAAGTTTGCAGACAAGTACGACCTGGCACTACATACCGATGTGTCCTATCAGGGCGCGCACAAACGAGTCAGGGACGACGATCGTCACGATTTTTCACTGGACGAGGACGAGGAGTACGCCAATGAGCGACAATCCCGTTCGTCCCCAGGCGACAGGCACGACTTCTCCATGGATGTTGACGAGCGACCATCCCGTGCGTCCTCACGGCGTGACAGGGACAACAACGATGTGAACGAATATGACGTAGAGTCTTTAGGATACGCTGAGGGCGACGTACGCGCTGTTCAAGCGTTCGACGATCCGTAAACGCGAGTACCACCATCTCGCGTGTTGAGCATCGTCACAAGGTCCATTGGATTACTGAGCATTGATACGTGTTTGGGACTCCCGTTCCGAATTACACACGCGTCCATTTTTTTCAAATACAATTCCAGCGCTGCGACATACACAGCATCGCGACGAAGACGCTCATCCGCAACGAATACATATGGTTCCGACCCCTCTGATATTTGAAGCGCGCGTATTCCCACGAGACGCGCCACCTCGTATCGCGTCAACATACTGTATCACCTAACTTGTATGGTATAAGTCCACTCTGATGTCCCTACACCTCACCCTCATCGTCGCTTTCCAAACACTGCTCGATTGCCACGGCTACCTCCTCCTCTTCATTATCCTCCTCCTCCTCCTCCTCCTCCTCCTCCTCCTCTGATTCGTTCTGCGCATCCTGATTGGGGACAAATTCGTTCTCCATTTCATGCGACACGGTTAGGTGGTGCATGTTCTGTGTACGTTCGCTATTCAGCATGACTCGTTCTGTGCGCACGACCGTGTCGAAATCCACCCTGGATGTGCGTTTTCTATCACTCATGTGAAAACGAACGTCATTCGGATACACGAACATTCCGAGACGACCAGGTAACATCTCGTTGTAGACAGATTCCTCATCGCACGTCGAAACAAATTCAACGGGGTGATCGCTCGTCAGTACCCATTCCGTTGTTTCGTGGTGCACGAAACGTCCCCTCGGTGTGTTATCCGATCCGCAAAGCGCGACCGCTGACATCTGGAACCGTAACCGTCATGTGTGCTCACAAAGACACTGACACAAAAAAAACCCGACAATAGGGAAAACAGATGTCGGGCGTAGCTATTGCATCCATCTTCATGGGCGTCGTCGTGAGTGTATCGTCAATGATCGCACTCTGTGTTGTGGCAACGCGATTCCTACATCACCGTTATCAAGATCACAATGAGACGACGACGCGTCCACGACCCCCCTTTACAAGTTCTGCAGTGTAGAGGTAACGCAATATGAGTTACTTCACCAAGTGTGTTCGGTACGTTTCGTGTTCGAGTGGAGGGACACAGGCATACCTTCAAGTTGGTGCCATTGCAGCGCTGGAAACCTACATGGGATCTGACGCGTTTGTGCAATGGCGCTCCTCATTGAAGGGGATTTCCGGATGCAGTGCAGGTTGTTTTACAGCACTTGCCATTCTTCTAGGAGTCTCCATGGACCAATTACAGGGTTCCTTTCCGTTGGCGAATATCATGCCACGTCTCACACGCGACATTCACTCCATTGGAAAGCATTTAGGAGCATCCAATACAGACATCATCGTCGACGTTGCTAGCGCGATCCTTGATTACGGGGGATTGAGTCCGTCTGTCACATTAGAACACCTGTACCGTTTCACACGTGTCGATTGCAAATTCGTGTGCACCAGTCTTTCTCGCAGATGTCGTGTATACCTCTCGCACGCATCTCACCCTCACATTCGTGTGGTGGACGCAATCGCCGCATCATGCTGCATACCGGGTGTGTTTCGTCCGGTACGCATTGACGGTGATTACATGGTAGATGGTAATTTACTGGAGTCCACTCCAGTGCCATTTCCTACGACGCAGACGCTATACATTGTAGTGGCCGCCGCGCACATGTCAGGTCAACCCGATGCATCATCGTACCTGAACACGTTGATGAGCATTCTTACCCGTTTCGATGAGCAGCAGTCACGTATACCACATCACCGTCGTATTCTCGTCTCCGATTCTTCCGCAGCATTCGACCCCTTCATCAACGACGACAACGCTAACAGCATTCGCTTCCACGGGTTCATGCAAACGCTAAGTTGTCTCGTACTCGGAAATAAAGATGCACTCACGCACATTCTGTATCGTTGCATTGATGTGTACATTCGTTTGTCCGTCTGTGTCGATCTCACCACCAGTGACGAGGAGGAGATACCCCCATTGAATGAATCATGAGACGTTGCTCCAATCGTCCAATGCGTTGCATCAATACAACGGTGATGACAATGAGAACGACGATGAACATGTGAGTGCGCTGCGTCATTTCCCTATGCATCTCGTCGAGTACCGCCTGTATGTCTGTTGGCGGTACGTCTCGGTTCACGACATGTGCAACTCGTGCGGATACGGCGCTTGGGATCGGTGTCGGAGAGGGCCAAACTTCAGTGAATATTGCGGATGTGCGACTCATCTTATTTTACACTCACAGGAAAAAATGTCGTATCCCACGGATCTCGAACGACGGATTGAGGGTATTCTTCATCGGGATCGAGGAAATGTCACCGTTCATGCACCAACATCTACACAGACGTTCATATTATTCTCGCTCGGACTGGTCGTTGGATTCATGGTCGCGAATGTGTGCGCTCCATTGCACTCCACAAAAACCGTCGCACATAAACAACCATGGCGGATTCGGTACGCGACCTCCGACGGACGCTAGAACAAGAACGCATCTCACGAGGTCAGGAGACACCGGACGCCACGACGACATCCTCAACGTCGTCGCTCATGCCGATGATCGTCGTCGCAGGATGCGTGGTCGTTTTGGCCGTAATGATGTTGCACAAGCCATACACCACATCCGCGACTGCAAACTCGGATCCATTGTTTCAACTATTTTAGGACCTTCCAGCGAACATTCGGATGTGGCAAGAACACATAGGACGCCTTGGGTTCATGCTGTGTGATGCACAGCCGGTCGCACACGTTCGATATTAAACCCATATCCCACAGGGCAAGGGAGTCTACAAACGTCCAAAGGACTCTCGCTCCTGGTACGAGACGACACGACCGCCATCGACGTTGAATGCGCCTTGCGGCAACATGCGCACGAATGGACGAGTTACGCAGAAGTGAACGTAACGGGCCGTGATGAACCAGAATCTCACCAAGAATGTCCTCGTTCATACCTATGAACCCCTTTTTTTGCGTTTGCTTGCGAGTCCATTTTTCATTTTGATATAGTTTCAAACATGCGCGCAGAACAATTATTGCAATCGGCTGTGACGCTTCACGAGGCACCCATGCGCATGGCCACATTACCCGACACGTTTCCGTCGATTGCTCACGCGGTGAGCGCCATGACCGACGTTCTCCTTCACGAGGCGCATGAGTCTATGCAACAACCACTACCCGTGCGACCGGAGCAGCCCTACCTCCATCCGGTGGACGTTGACACGGTTGAACCTGGAATAGTATCGTCCAGGACATCGCTCGAGATTCTTCGCATGCGAGGAGATGACGTTCCACGCATTGGATACCACACAACTACGAAGGAGGAGCCGATTGAGGAACCGCATGACGACGACGTTGTGGTGGTCATAAACAAGACACAACGAGCATCGGAACGAGACGCAGAACGGAAGATGTCATCCGCGATACGACGCGGGGAGAAGAGTGCACAAACGGACGAATGTCGTCGTGTGAAGAAACGCGAGCGCGATGCGGAGACGCCGGAGGTTAAGGAACGACGTCTTCACGAGCAACGGGAGAAGAGAGAGGAACGACGTCGTGCAAAGGAGATGCAGCAGGATAAGGATGAGGAAACGCAAACTCAAGAAGATGCATCAACACAACCCAGGGTGAGACGTTCGGATCCGTTCCCGGACGCCTCAATGAACGCTATACTTCAACGTCCACGCGTCGCGGCACGCAGTCGTGGGAAGGAGCGGTTCTACGAACACCCCCTCCCACACCATCGACACCTATCAGCACTGCATCGCACCTCGCCAAACGCATCTCTGCATGATGCGCTTCTCCGCGCCGAATCGTCAGATGCATTGGAACTCATCCAGGGTCCTCCAGGAACCGGAAAGACAATGCGTCTCGTTCAGTGTATTGAGCGTCTGACCGGGCGTGTTCTTCTGTGCGCTCCTACCAATGTGGGGGCGGCAAACCTATACGACCGGTGCCTGAAGGGCGGTTACGGGTCGGAGTGTTCACTTGCACTTGCACCCGATCGAATCCCCCCAGGGACGGCGGTGCAAAGCAACGATCCTACACGGCGCATCGTGTGTGCGACCATATCGTCGCGAAGCGGACCGGTGCTGGATAGTCATCGGTTCGAAAACGTCCTGGTCGATGAGGCAGCGCAGTGTATGGAGGCATGGATTTGGACGCTTTTGCGGTCGGACGTGGCATTTGTCGCAATGGCGGGCGACGTGCACCAACTTCCCGCGGTGGTTTCCGAGACCGGACGTACCCTGCGCCACGATCGGTCGCTCATGGAGCGTCTCATGACGCAACGATACGACAACGTGACCTCCCTCACGGAACAGAATCGCATGTCACCTGAAATTCTGGCGCTCACAAACGAACGCTTCTACGACGGACGACTGACATGTGGACCGCACGCGCCAACTAGCGGAATCGTTCGGATTGTTGACGTGCAGGACGGACAGGAGATGGCAGACGGTACCTCGTACTACAATCCCAAAGAGGTGGAAGAGGTACAAAAAATTTGCGGGGACACATCGTCGGTGACAGTACTTTGTCCATACGTAGCACAGTGTCGACGTATTCTCGCACTGGGGATGGGTGTCGCGGTGCATACCATAGACTCGTTTCAGGGACGCGAGGCCGACACCGTCGTCGTGAGCATGGTCCGTGACGGTACGGCAGGTCTCGGGTTCTGGTCCGACTACCGACGTTTTGTCGTCGCACTCACGCGCGCGCGCCGGGAACTTGTGATCGTAGTCTCACGACGATCCGCGTGGCCGCATCTAAACGAGGCTGAGTAGCATCATACTCATCATAGCACATCCCGTAATTCTCGCTCTCGAGGAAACTGGATAGATGTCTCCATATCCAACGGACGACAACGTGGTCAGAACATAGTAGACGCGGGTTTCCAATCGCTTGAGTCCAGTATCGCTTTCGGCATCGATACCACTGTACTCCTCGGCTGAATACATGAACGTGAGTACTGAGAATAGGGTGAGAGCACCGAGTACAATGAAAATGGCACTCACCCTTTTGTCACTTCCGAGGTCCATTCCCTTGACAGTGACGCCCGACATCTCAAGGGTACTTGTGAGAATGAACTCTACTTTTTTTACGCACCCGTCGAACCAAATCCTCCCTCCCCACGCGGTGTGGGCGACAGGTGCGTACTCTCTGTGAGTATCATGTCCGGTACGGGCACCACTAGCATCTGCGCAACACGTTCTCCCGATGTGACGACTCGTTCAGCGGACGGATGCACATTGTGCAATAGTACCTTCACCTCTCCACGGTAGTCGGAGTCTATGACTCCCGCCTGGACGTCCAATGTTCTCTTCCATGCCATTGAGGAACGCGACTTCAAAATCCCGACATATCCATGAGGTATGGCAACGGCGATACCGGTTGAGACGAGATGGCGTTCGTTTGGTGGTATATGTACCGTTTCCGTGCACGTGATGTCGTATCCCGCTGCACCAGATGTCGCGCGAGAGGGGAGGGTCGCGTTCGCACAAAGACGCTGTACAGCAAGTTGCATTGGTGTCTGTGGTCTGTGACGGTGTGTACCAAACACTGACAGACGTACCAAACAAAAAGGAATGATTCGTCCACCGACCCCTCCTCGTCACCCGCGCACGGTGTCATCGTCGTCCTCATCAACATCGTCACTGAACGACTCCCTTCGCGGTCTCCGCATTCGATGGGATTGTCCTCCTCCACCTCCCCCTGTCATTGTGACGTATCTCGTGGACGGGAGATGCCCCGTGGTACGTCCCGTGGTTAGGTACGCAGCGGCCTCCACACATGCACCAATATCATGCTCGTGATCACGGACGTCAGAAAGACGGTGGCGCGTGCCATGCTCGAAGACTGTTTGATGGCCTGTTGCTCCTCGGTGAGACTATCCGCAAACGGCGTGCCGATGTTACGAGTGAAGAGTAAATAGAGAAGACACGCCACGGTGTACCCAATGGCGATGCGTGCGAACAGGAGAGTGCGTGGAGAGCAGTAGCAGTGTGCGAGACAGGGGCCCTGATTCATGTCGAGTTTATGGTGTGTTTTTGGAAAAATAACTCGCGCACGCGTCCGCCGCACAGGACGAAGTGCGGGCGACAGTTTGGGTTCATTTCTGAATGCATGGGGAAAATATTGGAGGTTTTTTTCCACTTTCGCAATCAAATACATGTTTCCTCGACAACGTCGCGCCACTCTTCACCATCCCACTCCACCTCGGTTGATGCAGCGTACTTGAATTCGCACCCCTCTACACTTTTCCGCTCACCCCTGCAACACGATGACACGCTCCCCCTGTGGACACCCATCCTCCTCGCCGCGTCCTCTGAACTCTCGAACAAAATCCACTCTTCTCCAAATTTCCGGCCCATGACCGGTTTGGAAATCTTTTTAGCATTGGATTTGCGGTGTGTGTTCGTTGCGTACGAGTGCTGCACATTCTCCGAAATCGAGACCCATTCCAGGTTGGTGATGCAATTATTGGACGGATTTCCGTCCTTGTGGTTGACCTGATCCTGATCGTCGCGTCGTGGTAGATTGAACGCCTGCGCCACGAGTCGATGCATGAAGTGCGCCTTCCCGTGGATCCTCACGCC
>MDSV01092669.1_pt1 | contig 12433 bp, 11 predicted proteins | sample 810851 | NCBI WGS metagenome assembly MDSV01 (sample SAMN05326640, study PRJNA326480) | marine metagenome | isolation source: seawater | place: Atlantic Ocean: North East | collected 2012
AATGATCATTTGGACCATACATATTTGAAACTACAACATTAACTGATGAAAAGTTATTTTCTTGGTAAAAACTTTTTCCTAGTTGTACATATAGTCTTTTTGCAATTCCATAATTGTAAACTGAATCGTCTGGAGGGCCATCAAAAAAATAGTCTTCTTTATATGTAGTTAAATTTCCTGGATAGGCACAATTTGAGATTGGATTTATTAACTTTTCAACTTTGTTTTTTTGTGAGGCTCTATAAAGGTTTATTGCCATAGTTGAATTTTCATACAACATTCTAGCTGGATATTTGTATCCATAAGAAATTCCTCCCACAAATGCTGCACAATTGATTACTATACCTGGCCTTAATTCTGACAAATATTCATCTAGCTCGTCATATTTAGTAATATCAATCTGCTTTTTTCCAGTAATTTCAAAGATGTCATGTTCATTATTAAGAATAGTTTTAACATGGCTACCAAGAAACCCACCAGAACCTACTATTAAAACTTTCATGATTCTTATATTTTAGGATATTCCCAAGTTGGTGATATCAAATTATCTTTTAATAATGCTAAATCTTTTTTTGCTTCTTTAATATCATGTTCAACCATAATCTTTACAAGGCCAGAAAAATCTACAGATGGCTTCCAATGTAGTTCTTTCCTAGCTTTTGAAGAATCTCCTAATAAATAATCAACTTCATTTGGCCTGAGGTACTTTTCTGAAGTTATCACAAAATCTTCCCAATTTAAATTTACATGGTTAAAAGCCTCAATAGCAAACTCTCTTACTGTCTTGGTGACTCCTGTAGCCAAGACCCAGTCTTCAGGATTTTTATGCTGCATCATAAGCCACATTCCTTGAACATAGTCTTTAGCATATCCCCAATCTCTACTGGCATCTAAGTTTCCAAGAGTTACTTTTTCTTGAATTCCAGCTACAATCCTTCCAACTGCTTTTGATATCTTCCTAGTAACAAAAGTTTCACCTCTTAAAGGTGATTCGTGATTAAATAATATTCCATTAACTCCAAATAGATTATATGAATCTCTGTAAATCTTTGTAATCTCATGTGCGAAAACTTTCGATGCACCATAAGGACTTTTAGCATCAAATGCAGAATTTTCATTTAAAAGTTCGACAGATGAGCCACCAAACATTTCAGAGGAAGAAGCTTGATAAAATTTAATTTCTCTATTTGTATGCCGTATAGCTTCCAAAATAGTTATGGAACCAAGGGTTCCAACCTGAGTAGTTAAAATTGGATTTTGAAATGAAACCGAGACATGTGACTGTGCTGCTAAATTATAAACCTCATCGGGACTTATATTGTTTATCAAGTTTGTAATAGATGAGGAATCCAGTAAGTCAGAATAATGTAGTTGTAATTGTCCATTTTTAGAATATTTTGAAATAAGATTATCGATTCTATCAGTATTAAATGATGAAGATCTTCTAATTGTCCCATAAACCTCATAACCTTTATCCAAAAGAAGCTCTGCTAAATATGCTCCGTCTTGTCCAGTTATTCCAGTAATTAAAGCTTTCATGTCTATAAATATTGTACTTTGATAAAAAAGATTGTTCTTAGATTAAATCTAAATAACTAATCAAATTATTTTCAATTTATATTTTCTGAAGATAATTTACTGTAAATTATTCCTAAAAGTATATTAAAAAGAAAGATAGCAACACCGTCAGCAAGCATTATTGAGTCTGTTTTAAGTTCAAGACTAAAAAGTAACGAGAAAACAAAAAAAACTAAAAAGGTATGTTTTATATTGGTATTACTTGTTATGTGGATGAAGTATTTAAGTATATAGATTATAAAAATTACTAAACCTAACAATCCAAATCTATTTAATATTTGCAACAACATTGAGTGAGGTCCAGACGCTAAATCTCTTTCAGTAAATTTTATAATATTTAAGTACGAGCCAGTTCCATGGCCAAAAATAAGTTCAATAAAATTTGGATTATACCCGGAGGCAAACATTGTCCAAGGCAAAGTTCTATTAAGACGGTCGCTAATAAATTCAAAACCATAAATGTCATTATCTATTATTTCTATACTTGTTAGATCTGATTCCTCAACAAAAAAAGGTTCCTGTCTGTCAAAAATTGGGATAAATTGAAAAATTAAAACAACAAATAATATAAGAGATATTATTTCTACCTTAAATTGTTTAATAGAGGTAAAAAAAAGAATAAATAGGAAAATAAATAAAATTAATGCTGTAAACCTTGACTGGGAAAGTAACGCAGTTGATGTTGAAATCATTATAAAAAAAAAGCTTTTAAATGATTTATTAACATAGAAATTCATAACAAAAAAACAAAAACAAAATAATTGTAAGTTACTAAAAATTTCATAATGCGTATTGATTCCCCTCCAGGTTTGAATTTCCCCAAAGTCAATCATTTCTGATTTGCGAGTTAGGAAAAATAAAAAATCTGAAATTGAATGGAAAAAATAATTTATCCCTAGAAAAATTGATAATATTGGATAGAAAATTAAAATATTTGAGCTGGATTTCATTTCATCCTTTAAATCAATATATTTGATAAGGTTTATTTGATTTATTAATAAAAGAAATAAATAAGATAAACTTAAATACCACAAAAAACTTGGCAGGTGGTACTTAATGTCTGGCAGAAAAGAAACCATAATGCCCCATCTGTTTGGATAGTTTGTATCTTTTAGATTTCTAGATAAGTTGACTACTTCTTTTTTTATATTTAGTTCTTCTAGTTGGATAATATTTTCATTTAAATATGCAATATCTTTTTTTTCAAGAAATGTATTCTTACTATTCTGAAAATTTATATTATCAATTATGTTTTTATACTCATTCGGATTGTCAATAATTTGAGTTTCTAAACTCGGAGTATTAAGAAATGGTGCCAAAAGACTGCAAGTAAGCACGAAAATTAAGATTATTAAATTTTTATTCTTTAAAAAAGTTTCTTTTTCTAAGAAAAAATTAAATAAGAAAAAATAAATCAAAAAATCAAACATCCAACTTATGCCAAATCCTGAACTAAAGAATGGAAATATGCACAATATAAATAATTTTAAATATGATTTGTTTTGATTTATATATATGTAAGCAATTAATGATTTAAAAATTGAGAATACTAAAAATACTGCTGAGTAAAAAAATGTTTCAAAATCTACATAAATTGAAATTGTTAAGTAATTAATAAATAAACCTAATGTGGTAATCATTAGAAATTTAGAATTTATCAAAAATATATTTTTTTTATAATCTGAATCCTTTAGTAAGACAGTAAATACAATTATCACAATTAAAAATTGCTGTAGTAATACTCTTGCTTGTCTGGGAAGGTAGATTTTCAATAATTCAGGAACACCAAATTGGTTATAAATAACCTCAGAGGTAGTTAAGAGACAAAAGCGACTTTGTGTTGACTCATTAATAAATTGGGTATTGATATATAAATTTCTAAAATTTTCTATTGTTGTAAATTTTATTTTTAAATATTCGAAAAATACTAAATCTGTACAATTGTTTATCAAATAAGTGATTAAAAAAAATCCAATAAATGTTAAAAATAGATTTCTTTTGTTAAAAAAGTCTGTCGACATAATTTATATCAATTAGTAGATAGCTGACTTAAAACACCATTGTCAATAACAATGCTTGAACCGTGTAAAATATAGCGATGATTATTTAAAAGATCAATTATCAAATTTGAAACTTCTTCAGTTTTCAATATTTTTTTTGAAGGTAACTGTTTTTTTAAATTATTTATATCTCCCTTGTTCATACTATTTAATAACATAGGAGAATCCATTGAACCAAGTATCAATTCAAATATTGACATTTTATCTTGTTTTTCTAAGGTCAAACCTTGAATCAATCCTCTAAGTGCTGATTTACTAGAAGCGTAAAGAGTATTATTTTTAGTTGTCGCATATGCATGTACTGATGAAACTATACATATACTTGAAAAATCTATGAATTCACTTTCGAGCATCTCTATTAAGACATAAATTGATTTTGTATTTACAGAAAAAACCTCATCAAATGTATCAGAAATGTTAGAAATATTTTTTTTTGGAGTTTTTTGAACTGCCGCACAATGTACTATTGACTCTATTCTAGATTTTTCTAACTTTGCTTTAATATTTTGAATATCATCTTGAGAGATTTTCGCCAAATCAATATTGATATCTGTGTACTTCCCTTCGTTGATATCAATTCCAATAGTTTTAAATCCTTTTTCATTTAAACATTTAATAAGATTTTCACCTAAGCCTGAGCTAGAACCGGTGACAAGATATGAATTTTTAATAACCATCTTTAATCCACTTTAATAAAGATTTAGTTATTTGACTGTTTACAGAATTGTTTGCTTCATAAGTATTTGATGCATTATGTGAAGAAAAAATTACATTTTCAAAATTTTTTAACTGATTTTCTTTATTAATAGGCTCTTCTTCAAAAACATCTAAAGCGCAACCACTTATTAGCTTTTCATTTAAAGCGTATACCAAATCATTTTCATTAATTATTTTTCCTCTTGAAACATTTATTAATACAGGTTTTTTTAACAATGAGCTAAAAAAATCTTTATCAATTAAATATTCAGATTCTTCCGTCAAGGAGGCCGAAACAATAATGATGTCGCACTTTTCAGCCAAAACTTTTAAATCTGCTTTTTTGGCTATATCATTTTTTGATGTTTCTACATAAGGGTCAAAATAATAGAAATTTGCATCAAAAGAACTCAAAATCTTTGATACTTGTTTTCCAATCATTCCATATCCGATTAATCCAACATTTTTTTTTGCAATTCTGTTTCCAACAGGTTTAGTCCATAAATGTTTGTTCTTAATCTGATCGTTGATAAACGGAATTTTTTTGAACAATGCTCCTATTAAAAAAACTGTATGTTCTGCAACATCTAAATAAATATCAGCTGGACTATTTAGAATGATCGGATTACTGCTATTTTTATCAATTTCAATATTGTCAGTACCAACACCCCACTTTATAATAAGTTTTAAATTTGGTAAATTTTTTACTATTTCTCTATTTATGTAATCATCTCCAATTATTGCAACATCAGCATCTTTCAATAAATATTCCATTTCTTGATAATTAAACCCCTGATTTTTAGGATTATGTTTTTTAATGCTCACCTCTTGATTTGATAATATATTTTCCAAATTTTCTATTTCAGAAAAGTATCTTGGACAGGTAATAACAATTTTCATTTCATCCTCATTAAAGCTTTCTCAGCTATTTCAAAATCACTCTCATTATCAATATCGATATTTTCTGGAAAAGAAGTTTCAAAAAAAGTTGAAGTAGATGTAATGCGATTATTATTTTCCCTGAAACTTTTTTTAGAAAAAATATAAAACCCAGAGTTTTCTTGATATAAAGGTTCTAAATCTTGAGTTTGAATAAGTTCATTAATATTATGATTAATTGGGTTTCCACTTTGATCATAAAGCCTCTCCTGTAGTTTACTTACGGCAAAATAATCTAAACTGTTATCAATATGTTTCTTAATTACTGTATCAATAGTTTCTACTGTTAAAAGAGGGTTGGTTGTGTGTGTTTGAAAAATAGATTCGTTTTTACATTCATCAAGAGTAAAAGATATAATTTTGTTCATTGAAATTTCATTACCTTTTAAATCTTCTGATCGATAAACAAATTTAAGAGAGTTAAAATATTGAGATAGTTTTTCTTCTGTATAGCTGTCATCACAATTGATTACAATTTCGTCGATATAATTTGAGGCATTTAAGGAAGAAATAATCCAGAAAAAAAGAGGTTTTTTATTAATAGTTTTAAAATTCTTGTTTTCTACCCTTTGGGACTCTTTTTTAATCGGGACAATTGCAGAAATCATAGCTTGGGTGGATAGAAGTATAGATCTGTCATTTTATTTTTGCTCATGTCATTTTTATATCCTCTATAGGTTCCTAGATATTGACTGAACCTATACCTTAATATATTAATAAAGTCATTATTTGGCTGAAGGCTATCTTTAGATGTTTTTATATCATAATTTACGCCTCTTAGGAAGCCTTTGAAGCAATAGAAAAACGTATTTTTAATAACCGAATCATTAGATTTATCAGTTTTGTTAATATTTTTCATTGCTTCAGCTTCTCTCCTGTATCTATTTTGTATAGTCTTATAATTTTCTTTATGTAAGTGCTCTACATTTGCTTCTAAGCAGTAATAAATTTCCCAGCCATTATTCTTTGCTCTTTTTCCTAATTCAATATCCTCAAGTCCAGTCAATTTTTCATCAAATTTATTTTCTTCCCATACTTTTTTCCTATAAGCTGCATTTCCATTGTTGAGAAAAACTCCAGAAATAATTCTAGACTCTCCACTGAACCAGGTCTTTTGAACTGAAGCTTCAGAATGCATAGTTTGTAAATGAGGTGATTGACAGCCATAAACAATTCCAACCTTTTCATCAGAAAAAGAACTCACAATATTTTCCAACCACTTATTATTTTTAGGAAAACAATGGGCACTTAAAGAAATTATTATTTCCCCCTTAGAGTTAGTAAAACCTATATTTAATGACCTTCCAAAAGTAAATTTATTTTTTTTAATATGATGTAATGAGATATTTTCATATTCTCTTAAGTAATTTGAGATTGTATTAAGAGTCCCGTCATCACTACCAGAATCTACAAAAAGTATTTCAAAATTTTTATAAGTTTGCCCTAATAATAATGGAATCAAAAATTTTAAATTTTCATTTTCATTTAAACATCTAATTACAATTGAAACTTGTTTACTCAAAACACCTCTATGGTATACCAAGTTTTGAAATTATCTTCATTTGGTATATAAATCATATTATTTTCAACTGCTGTTTGTAAATCCTTTAATCCTGAATTGCATGGCTCTAGAACGTTTACGTTAAGATTATTCCAGCCACCTCTAGTTTGAAATACCCAAAAATATGGGAGGGTTTCCTTATCATATTCTAATTTACAAGCATTATCATTGGAGTCGAAAATTTGTATTGGACCACTTACTCCATAAAAATAAACAAAATCATTTTTATTTTCATCACTGTTGATTGAGGATAAAAAATTGCTAATATCATTTGCTTTTACAATATTTCCAGAATTAATATCAACTTTTTGATATGAGTCATAATTCATTTCAATTCTATGGTTTTCAATGGGAAAAGCTAAATGAAGTTTAAATAAATATTCATCAAATTGTATTTTGCTTATCTCATAATTAACTTGAAGTTTATTTTCGATTAATCTAAAGCTCTTTTTTATTACGGCCTTAGTAAAATATCCTTTTGTTTGTAATTCTAAAAATGAAGATGTTTGATCTAGGATATTCCAACTTGAAGACCAAAGTTCTCCATGATCAGGTGCCTCCAGTTCATTAAAGACTTCGACCTTATCGTTCGGAAACAGTTCTTCGTATCCTCCAATCCACTGTGAATCATAATCAGAAAATTGTATCGGATTAAATTTTTTTTTATTGTTCTTGTCCAACCAAACCCATGATGTATTATTTTTCTTTCCAGTAAGTTCAATAACTTTCCCTCCGTTATCAATATCAATTACTACTGACAAATAATTGTTTTGTAATTTAACCATATTATTCATTTCTATACCTCTGACTCAAGACCGGAATATAAGATTTAGTTACATTTATTATTTTATAATTTGATTTTTCTAAATTAACTATTTGATTTTTTAAGATAGTTAAATGTTTATTATAATACTTCGAAATATTCCTATCGTTGAAAAAGCTTGGATGATTTTCTATATGCTCATCTAGGGTTTGGTGAGTTTGGTCTGAATACTTCCAAAAATTTTTTTCTGAACTATCTCGTCCATCAAAGCCACCTAAATATATTTCTTTTGTAATTAAGGATGCAGTAGGTAGCATAAATTCTGTTAAAACATTACTAGTGTTGTTGGCAGTTAGTGCGCGGTTATCATTATTTTTACTCAGCGAATCAATTCCAATTATATATCTCTCATCTAGGTTCCAAATGTTGATAAGTATGGGAACGGCAGAAATGGGGCAAACAATATGAAACTTTTTTAATCTAAATCTATTTATTACAGCAGTTTTAAATCTATTTGCTTCATTACTGTTGCCAAAATGAAAAACCGGATCTGCAAAACATAAAATTTTACAATCTCTTTCCCATAATTCATCATCATAAATTGAAGAATTACACGAAATTATATTAAATTTATTTTTTAAAAATATATCCTTTGCTTCATTATACGAAGGTCCTGTGCCCAGAAGTCCAATAACCTGATCTGAAAGTGGTATTTGCAATGAATTAAAATTTTTGATTGAAAGATTCTTATACTCTTGTTTTTCTTCTGGTGATAAAAAATCATAATAAAATAGTCTAAGTCTTGTAGATGCTTCTGAGGTTAAGAAGAAATTCTTATCAACTATTCGAATGCTTTTAAAATTCTTGATATTTTTAATTAGTAAATACAAATTAAACTTAGAAATTAAAATTATTGAATCTTTATCTGGTTTTGAAATTATTTTTATTTCTTTTGGAATATAAAGTTTTTTAATTATCTCTATGTTGTCATCACCGAGGAATAGAGACCTATATTTATGATTATTATTTATTTGGAATGACCTAAAAAAATACCATAAAAGTGCTTTTAATAAAATAATAGGATTTAGAAATCTAGTTTGTGCAATACTAATTGGCAAAATTTTCATATTATATGAGTAACTCTACAACAATAACTAATAATTTTTAAAAATAAAATTATTATTGTTGTTCATTATTTCTTCTAATTTCGTGGTTAGGTTTATCTCAATAAGTTGCTTATTTTCGTAAATATAACCTTTGAAATTTAATTCTTTTAATTTATTAAAAACATTTATGTATTCAGTATTATGACGTTTTTCAATCTCGACTAGTAAAAGTGTTTGATTTTGTGAAATTAAATTAATAGCTCCCTCGATAACTTGATTTTCATGTCCTTCAACATCTATCTTGATAAAAATAATTCTGGGGTTATATTGCTTAACCTCATCAATATAATTATCTAATTTTGTACATTTAACCTCTATTTGATTAACATTTTTATAATTATTTTGAATAGAAGATCTACCAAATACAATATTTCCATTTTCTATAGGCATGTTTAATGTTTTAGATTGATTTGAGTTAGAAACAGCTTTATTGACCATAACTATATTTTTGTATCTATAGCCCTTACGTATATATTCGATACATTCGCTGACAGGTTCAAAAATATAAGAAAATATAGAATTCTTAGAAAATAAGAAAGAATAAACTCCATAATTTGCACCCACGTCAAAAAATACGTACTTCTTTTTTTCCACTTTAAGAAGTTTAAAAATTGGTTTAATTTCTTTCTCACCAAAATACATATTATAAAAAGAACGCAGTGGGCCTGATATTTTTGGAAATTTTTTTAATTGATCTTTCATTTTATTTGATGTTGGGTTTGATTACTTATTATTGTTGAGCTGACCATACTAGAATGTTATTATGAAAAGTTCTGATAATCCAATACCATATATGAAACATTTGATTACAGATGAAGATAAAAAGTTAGTGATTGAGGCTCTTGAAAGTGACTTTATTACCCAAGGCCCTTTTGTTAATAAAGTTGAAGAGGAAATGTCACAATTATCCTTAAAAAATTATTCTGTAATGTGTTCAAATGGAACTGCAGCTTTGCACTTAGTTGCAGAAATGTTAAATCAAAACCAATTAAAAGAAAATAAAAATATCATTACGACCTCTCTAACTTTTGTAGCTGACGCAAACTTTGGTCGTTATATAAATGCAGATATAAAATTTGCTGATATATCAAAAGAGACTTGGACAATATCGCCTGAATCAGTATCAGATGCAATTGATGATAACACTATTGCGGTTGTCGCACCTCATTATGCTGGATTGATGTGTGACATAGAGTCAATTTATAAAATTTGTAAAGAAAAGGGAATTTATCTAGTTGAGGATGCCTGTCATGCACCCACTGCGCAAAGAAACGGTGTAGTGTCTGGTTCTACTGGAGATTCATCAACATTCTCTTTTCATGCTACTAAACATATTGGTTCTGGGGAAGGTGGTGTAATTTGTTTAAATAATGAAGATGAGAGAGACAAATTGAGTACCTTACGAAGTCACGGATTACCCCACTGGAGTAAAAGAACAGGATTTGGTTATGACATAAATAAATTAGCTTTTAATTATAGACCAAATGAAGTTAGTGCTGCATTAGCCTATTCACATTTACAAAGATTGGACAAGTTAATTAATTCAAGAATAGAAATTGCGAAGAAATATGATAGTAATTTAAATTGGAACTTTTTTACAAAACAGATTATTCCTGAAAATAGTTCTCATGTGTATCATTTATATCCAATACTTGTTCCAGAAGCGAATATGAGAGATGCTTGTCTAGAATTCTTAAAACAATCTAATATTTTTGCTCAAATTCATTATCCACCTATTAATCAAATGACGGGGTTCAAAAAATATTATTCCGATTCAAAAAACGCAGAAAATATTGGCTCAAGAATAATATCAATACCTATGTTCCCTCAACTAAACAATAATGAAATTGATTTTGTTATAAATCGATTAAATATATTTGCAAGCAGTTGAAAAGATTAGCTGCTTTTACAAATTCTAATTTAAAAATTGGAAATGGACATTTAGTTAGATTATCACAAATTCTTTCATGCTTAGATAAGTCGTATTTTGAAATAGATTTTTATTGCGATTATGATATAACACCAAGTTGGTTTAACCAAATAGAACACATTAAAACAGATGTTGAAAATTTTTTTAGAATAGACTTCAGTAAATATGACATTGTTTTATACGATAGTTATTTAAATCGAGAACGTTTAAAAGATATTGGAACAAAAACTTTATTAGTTGATGACATAGGATTTCATGGTCATGAGGTATTTGCTAACACCATATTAGACTACAATTACGGAACTAAAGAATCGAACTATAAAAATAAACAACTATTTTTAGGTCCAAAATATTTTCCTATTGGTAAAAAAACTTACCCAGAATTTATAGAGAACAGTAGCTTTAATGTGGAATCAAAAAATATTATTATTTCATCAGGTGGAGTATCAGATACAAGTCTTTTAAATCTATCAAACTTAATTGATAAAACCTCTAAATTTGGAGACATATACCTTATGGATCCCTTGTCTAAGCTTAAAAGTTTTGAGTCTTCCAAAGTAAAGGTAATTCAAAATGAGAGCCTTTCAAGAATTATGAACGATTTAGAATTAAAATTTGGAATTTTTGCTGGTGGAACCTCTAAATATATATCAGCTGCTTTTTCAGTTCCATCTTTCTTTATAGGCAGAAATAAGCTTGAGAGTGATTTAATAATTTATTTTGAGAAAGATAATCTATCTCTAAATATTGACAGTCTGTTAAATACAAAATTAAACAATTTAGATAATAATCTTATCAGTGTGTCAGAAAACTTAAGTAAATTAATTAGTAAAGAAAATGACTCAAGAATAAATACGCTGTTTAAAAACTTATAAGTAGTTTTTTATGTAATCTTTTATTTCATCAACAGTGAGATACCAAGGATTATTTAAAGAATCATAATCAAAATTATCGGGTACTTTATTTCCTAGCTCTCCACTTAATGATTTTGAATAATTAATTGTCTCTGAAAAAAATTGTATTGATGGAGAAATAGAATAATATTTTTCAAACTCAAGAACTCTGTGCGATTCATCTGAAGGACACATGACCTCATGAAGCTTTTCGCCAGGTCGGATACCTACCTCTTCATAGTCAGAACTAGAATCAATAGCTTTTAAAACGTCCAAAATGTTTACAGAAGGGATTTTAGGAACAAAAACTTCACCACCTTGCATTCTTTCAAAAGAATCTAAAACAAAATTTACAGCTTGATCTAAAGTAATCCAAAATCTTGTCATTCTTTTATCTGTTATTGGATACTTTTTGGTTCCAGCTTTTTTGAAATTAAGAAATAACGGAACTACAGAACCTCTTGATCCAAAAACGTTTCCATATCTGACTACTGAAAATTTAATTTGTTTACCACCAGAGAGATTATTTGCTGCAATAAATAATTTATCAGAAGATAATTTAGTAGCACCATACAAATTTATTGGATTTGCTGCCTTATCAGTAGAAAGTGCAACTACTTTCTCTACGTTATTATTTATAGATGCATCTATTACGTTTTGAGCACCTAGGATATTAGTTTTTATACACTCCATTGGATTGTATTCTGCAGCTGGTACCTGTTTTAATGCTGCAGCATGTACGACAAAGTTAATTCCATCCATAGCCATATTTAGTCTTGAAAGATCTCTTACATCTCCAATAAAAAAACGAATCCTATTATTTTTAATGTCTTGAGAATTTGTTTCT
>MDSV01236457.1_pt1 | contig 12433 bp, 7 predicted proteins | sample 810851 | NCBI WGS metagenome assembly MDSV01 (sample SAMN05326640, study PRJNA326480) | marine metagenome | isolation source: seawater | place: Atlantic Ocean: North East | collected 2012
AATACTTGTTTTTGCTTGGATGTTTAATGCATTTGATGGTTTTACAATTTGGTTACCTATCCTTGGTGTTATAATTCCATTATTATTATTCATGGGTTCGGATAAGAGGGTACCAATTGTACTTGATGAATCAAAAGGTATTGAGCCAGAATCAGTCTCAAAAATGGGAATGGTTCTATTTTTAATTTTCATGATATCTCTACCAAGTCAAACTCCCTTTGCAATGGATGAAGACTGGGATGATTCTATTGAATATCAATTCGATGATCAACTCGAAATTATGGAAAAAGATGGGATTTGGTATGGTCATTTGGAAATAGAGGTCTTGAACCCTTCAGCAATTACACAACATTGGACTATAGATTTGGCAAGAATCAATGGAGTGGCTTCTACTAAGTGGGATGTTGATTGGCTGTGTAGTGACGACGAATCAATTTCGATTGAAGAATTGGGGTGTGGTGACGATATATTGCCTGGTAAAAAATCATCAGTAATATTAAACTTAACTTGGAATGTTACAGGATTTGAACCGATTGCAGAAGAGTTCTTTCTTCTTACATACATTGACTCTAAGGCTCAAATGGATACAATTCTCGCATATCCAGAACTACCTGCATATCCTGTCTCACAATGGGAATTAGTCGATTCAAATGGAGAGATTAAACGCTGTCTAAGTATTTCAATTGATTCAGAAGAACCAGTAAATATTTCCTTCCCTCAATCATCTTCAGTAGATTTCCAAATACGAATGTACTGGATTGAGGGGCAACAGGGGCTAGAATCATCATTACAGTCAGATGATGATTCAATATGTATCCGAGGCCAAGATGCTATAATTTTAATGAGGTCTACGGAGCTGAATGTAATAAAAATAGGCGAATCATTGTTTATTCCAGATCAACCCAGTCTTTCTAACCGGGCAATTATTCCTTCATCAGGATGGGAAATAAATGACTCTTTAGAATATGGTTGGGGGATTATTATCGGCCCAGGTCAAATCTTGTCTACATCTACAGAGTATTGCGATTTAGATTCTAAGGTTAGCACTCCTGCTAAACCAAGTAGTAATAATGAATCATGGGTTTGGGATATGGAATACAGAGATATTGCTCAAGTTCCAAGTATTAAAGAAAATAGTTCAATAATTTTAAAGGTTCCAGAATCTGAATATTTATCTATTTGTTCAAACTCTAATCATCCATTGCCCCAGCAACAAATTTCTATAGAAAGAGGTCCTGAACTTATTTTAGTGCGAGAAGGAATTGCTCATCGTTTGTGGACGAATATTTGGGCAGCATCCATGAATGGAACCTTACTTCATCCAGAGATGGCAGACTTTGAGATAAATAATCCATCCAATGAATCTATTCCAGTTAACATTATTCAAACTACTTTAGGAAATGAGGCTCAAGAATGGTCCATTATCGAATCAACAGCGATTCTTGAACAAGGTACTAATAATTTTGAATTCTCTCCTTCAAATAGTACATTTTCTACCATGAGAATAGACCATCAAGATGGCCAAGTTTACATCTATTTGGGAAGTTATATGTGAGCGTGATAAATTGAATATAGCAGTATTAGGTGCCGGTTCAATCGGCTCTTTAATCGCTGCAAAGATAGCTAAATATGGAGTAGATAATATTTTGATACATGCTAGAGGGGAACACGGTTCTGCTATGGCCCTAAATGGAATTGAAGTGACTGGCAAGGAATCCTTTTTAGTCAAAAATGATTCAATGATAATTTCCTTGGAAGAAGTGGGGTTATACAATGGATTGAAAAATCAAATAGATGTCTTATTTATCACGAGTAAGGCTAATGACGTAGTATCTTTAATGGAGAAATCAGTGGAATTATTGAATGAAAAATCCAAGATAATATGTTTGAGTAATGGTTTGGGTCATGTAGAGCAATGTATCGATTTTTTCGGCCCTCACCGTGTATTTGCAGCATCGATATCACACGGTGCTTGGAGGCCGGAACCCGGTGTTGTAAATTGGGCTGGAGAAGGAAATATATCATTGGGTAAATTTGGCGACGGACCAGGTTTAAGCGATGCAGAAGAGGTTATCGATTTATTATCTAAGTCGGGGCTTAACCCATTTTGGGAAGATGATGGTAGAAGGTTAGTTTGGAATAAGGTTTTGATAAATATCGCAATAAATCCAGTTGCAGCTTTAATTGGTTGCGAAAACGGTTTTCTATTACAGAACAATCTTTTCGAATTATGTTATTCAATCATGCTAGAAGGTGCAAATATAGCTAGGCAGGAAAGAGTTAATTTACCTTCAGATGAAGAATTAAATTCAAGTTTGCATGATGTTATTAAGGCGACTTCACATAATTATTGTAGCATGTTACAAGATGTCAAGAAAGGGCGGGATACTGAAATAGAATTTCTTAATCAAGCAGTTGTTGATAGGGCGGAACGCTATGGCATTTCAACTCCCAAAAATAATCTACTGAGCGAACTGATTAAATCTTTGAACTCATACTAGGTCTGAATTATAGTGTAATCCTCTATTTTCAGTTCTTGCCAAAGCATCAGAAGTCACCAATTGACCTACTAAGATTAGATTTCTTAATTCCACAATTTCTCTGCTTGCTAGGGAATTTCTCCAAATCAAATCCACTTCATTACCGAGAAGTTTTAGTCTTCTTGACGCTCTTTCCAATCGTTGAAATCTTCTTACAACTCCAACTTCTTGAGACATTGTCGATCTGAGTAATCTCAAATCATTCACTATCGGGGCGTGTTCAACTAGAGAATCAAGCCCTTCTTGTCTCCATTCTGGGGCTTCCTTATTCTGTGTATTCGGGGTATTTTCAATAATATGATTTGCAGCTTTATCCGCATAAACTACTGCTTCTAGTAGACTGTTTGATGCTAACCTATTTGCTCCATGCATGCCTGTACAAGCAACCTCTCCTATTGCATATAGGCATGGAATGAAATTATTTTCATCTTCTCTTAGCATAGGTCTGCCAAAAGTATCTACTTCCAAACCTCCAACTATGTAATGTGCGGCAGGGGCGATTGGTAGGTGATCAATTCCTAGTTTTAGATTATGACGATTTAAGCGAGACTGAATATTGGGAAATTCTTCTTGTAAATGTTTACTATCAAGATGTGATGTTACTAGAAAAGCGTTATTTTCTCCAGTCTTTTTGAGTTTAATATCTATAGATCTAGCAACTATATCTCTTGTGGCCATAGAGCCCAAAGGCGAGAATTCTAATGTGAAAGAGTACTTATCGGGCAGAGGAGGATTGCTATTTTGGTCAATCGCTTTTTCACAATCTTTCTGCCATTTCTTGAGCCCCGATTTATCTAGAATCACTCCGCCTTCACCTCTTAGAGCTTCAGTTATTAGGAATGGTCTATCCTTGGATATGGATAGCGCTGTAGGATGGAATTGAATAAATGCCATATCTTTGACATTTGCGCCTGCTCGCCAAGCCATAGCAAGCCCATCCCCAGTCGCAACACTAGGATTAGTCGTTTGATTCCATAGTTGTCCAACTCCTCCAGTTGCTAAAATAATTGAATCAGCGGAAAAGGTTTCCACTTTATTGGTTTCTTGATTCAAGCACCATACTCCTGAAATGCCTTTGCTTGGGATTCCATGCTCTTTTTGAATCAAATCGATTGCTAACATATTTGGATTTAAACTGACATTGGGATGTCTTTTGGCTGCATCGCTTAGAGCTCTTTCTATTTCCTTTCCAGTTGCATCTTTTGAATGAAGTATCCTTCTTGAAGAGTGCCCGCCTTCTTTGGCCAATCGAAAATCTCCAGCTTCGTTCTTTTCAAACCTTACTCCTATCTTCAATAATTCATGAATACATTCACTTGCACTATTTATCACTTCATTAACGACGTTCTCATCACACATACCATCTCCACTTCTTAGTGTATCTTGGATATGAGAATCAATTCCTTGTAAATCTGTTTTATCAAGAATTCCAGCAATTCCTCCTTGGGCCCAGTTTGTAGAAGAGTCCTTGAGTCTCTGCTTGGTGATTACAGTGACTTGATTATTTGAGTCTGCGATTTTTAATGCAGCGAATAACCCAGCAATGCCACTGCCAATGATGATTATGTGAGCCATAACACCCCTCAAATTGACGGTAAAGACTCCATCATTTGAACTATTGTGAAGCGATATCACTATGATGTATACTCATTGTGGCCTTGACATGGGAGTGATTGGTCGTAATTTCTCAACCATACTTGGTCTCTTAATGGTTGGTTTTGTGATTATCAATGTACAATTCGGACTAGCTGCGCCACAATACTATGATGGTGCCGATCCTTCCAAGTTAGATGTAATGAAATTATTTGAGCCTCATTGCTCACAAGAAGAGGTAGAGAAGGAACTCGCAGCCGGCAATGATAGTTTTTGTTTAGGTCCCGTAGGTGAATGGAATGGCGCTGATTTCTTACTTCTTGGAGAAGGAATCTTCATTTTGATGATTGGTAGGCTAAAGTTACCTCAAAAAGGTAGATGGGCTAAAAGAATTAGAAAAATACTTTTTATTACTGGTTGCTCTTTCTTCGGATTAGCAATTTTAGACCGATTAGAATTACTTCCAACAGCCGTCGGTTCAGAAGGAATAGCCTCATTACTTCCATTCAATATTTCACCTCTTTTCGTTCAGATTGGAATTGCAATTTTGGGTGCATTTATGATGCGAGGTCCAAAATACTGGGAAGCCGAAGCGATTGAGCAAACAAATGAACGTCTAGAAAGTAGACGGGAAGTCGCTGATAAATTTAGGTCCACTTTCGGAACTTCAGCTAGGCCATTAAATGAATTACAGGGTAAACAAAAAAGAGTTGCTAGGTCTCCTTTGATGCACCGCGATTCAAAACTTACAATGTCAAGAAAGGCTAGTGGATTAAAGGTTGAAGCCACATGTCCATATTGTAAAGGCGGAGGATGTCGTAAATGCAACTCCACTGGTACAATTTAAAGGCTCCTTTCGGCAACTTTCAAGCCCTTCGAAAAACAGTGTATTGAGTTCTAATGTCTCGCATAGTTTAATACCTCTAGATTCCCGATGACCTCGTTAAGGCCGGAGATAATTTTCCGGATGAGGGATGGTAATGTACCTAAAAGCAATTGAGATATCTAATTTTAAATCATTCAAGGGACAAGTAACAATTCCTTTGGACAGAGGTTTTACCGCAATTACAGGTCCTAATGGTTCAGGTAAATCCAATTGTGGAGATGCAATACAATTTGTTCTAGGGCCACGTTCTAATAAAACAATAAGAGCTCAAAACTCTAAAGATTTAATCTTCAATGGGGGTAAAAACTCGAAGCCTGCAAGGGATTGTGAGGTGACACTGATATTTGCAAATCCAGTTTTATCTAGTAAGAGGAGAAGATTACCAATTGATTCTGATGAAGTAAGAATGACTCGTTCGATTAGATTAACTAAGTCGAATAATATCGTAACTCAGTATTTACTCGATGGTGAAGAAAGTACCCAGAAATCTTTCCACAGGATACTTGGAGCAGCAAATGCTAGACCAGATGGCTACAATATCGTTTTACAAGGAGACGTAACAAGTCTGGCAAAAATGACTTCTAAAGAAAGAAGAAAGGTTCTTGATAGTGTCGCTGGAGTTACATCGTATGATGAGGAAATAAGAAAAGCTGACAAGCAAAAAGCCAACGTCGAGAATTATATCGAAAGAATAGGACTTCTTGAAGAGGAACAAAAAGTTAGATTAAAAGATCTTAGAAAAGAAAAGGATATTGCACTTAAAGCGAAGGATTTGGCCGATGAACTAAATCAAGCTAGAGTTACCGCTTATCAATCGAATTATGCTAGTCAAATGGCAGAGAAAGAATACCAGTTGACAGAACAGACAAGATATCTAGAAGAGGCTAATTCGCTTGAGATGGAAGTTAAAGAAGGCGCTAAGTCCTTGATTTCACTCGAGGATCAAATAGGAGTTCTTCAAAAGCAGATTGAAGATTTGATGGGCGGAGATTCAAATGGGCTAAACAAACAAATCTATGACTTGCATCTAAGAATAGATGGCAATAAGGATAAGATTGAGGATGCCACCACTAAGAATTCTGAAGACCAGGCCGAATTAGAATCTTTGAAAGAACAATTGGACTCTTCGGTTGCTTCACTAAAAGAATTCACAACTTCTCTTGAATCGGCAAAGCAAGATTTGGAAGATTCACAAAAAGCCTTGAAAGAAGCGGAATTAGAAGAACTAGAAATCACTAAGATAATGGAATCATCAAATGATGAAAGTGCGGAGTTATCTAGAAATTTATCCAAAGCAATTACGCAATTAGAAGATGCTAGGACTAAATTATCAGAATCTCAAAGCGAAGTAGACAGGACTGCAGCACAGGCTGAGGTTATATCAGAACAGCTTTCACAAGTTCAAGAATCATCCGAAGAAGCAAGACTTGCATTGGGCGAATTAGAGATTAAAGGCGAAGAACTTTCAGGTAAGTCTGCAGAAAAGGACAGAAGTTCACTATCAAAGCAACTCATGGATGCTCAAAATGCTGAGCAAAAGCTGGTCGAAGAATCCCAAGTTATAGAATCTAAACTTAGGGAGACTGAAAGAAAACTTGAGCGAACTAGGGCTGAAATGGAAACATCAAGCGGTTCTAAAGGGATGGCTGGAGGAGCTGCTGCAGTTATTGCGGCTAGAGACCGTGGTGAGTTGAAAGGAATCATTGGATCTATCGCAGAGTTGTGTGCACCAATTGACGATTCTCATGAATCAGCGTTATCTACAGCAATTGGAGGGGGAATGACCTCTCTGGTAGTTGAAAGTGATGAAGTCGCCGCTCAGGCTATTCGTTGGTTGGCAGAAAACAGGGCAGGAAGAGCAACATTCCTTCCTCTAAACAAATTAACCAACACCAGGGCTGCTGGTAAAGCAGTAATGGTATCTAAGAAACCAGGGGTCATCGGATTTGCACACGAGTTACTAGATTATGACCCTAAGATAGATATCGCTATACGATTTGTACTCAGGAATACCCTGATTGTAGATTCGATGTCAACTGCAAGGTCTCACATGGGAGGTATTCGCTTAGTGACATTAAGGGGCGATGTAACCGAAGCAGGCGGTGCTATGATTGGCGGTTCAAAGCGTAAGATGTCGGTATCATTTGGTGGACGTATCAAAGGTGCTTCAGAAGTTGAGAAACTTTCTGGTGAAGTAGAGAAATTAAGATTGATGTCAGACACAGTTTCAGCAGCACTAATCGAAGCAAGGAGACAACAACAAGTAATTCGAGTTAGTATCAATCAATTATCTGATGGAGAAGACGCTGTAAAATTACAAGAGTGGCGTGCCGAGATGAAGCAAGCTAAATCATTGTATAACAAATCATTAGGGGCAGTTGCTGAAGTAGAGAAGAAACTAAGTGAATTGGAAACCTTAGCGAGGTCAAACCTTGAAGGACTTGATGAATCACAAAATCAATTTGAGATAATGGAAGCAAATTGTACATCTGCTAGAGAGGCTGTAGAATTAGCTAGTCCTAGTCATCTGAAAGATAGAATGCATGCAGCACAAATGAAGCGTTTAGATGCTGAAGGTCTCAAATCAAAAGCAGAAACAGCCTTAGAAAGCGGTAGTAGTCATAGAGATTTACTTACTCAAAGGGTTGACGATAACAACTCTAGAATTGAATCAGTTAGTTCTTCAATGACCAAGAGAAATGAATTGGTCGAGGAATTAAAATCGTCCATAGATGTTGATTCTATAGAATTGAAAGAAAGGCAAGAAGAACTTTCTGAATTCCTAGAAGAGAATAAGGGATTAGAAGATGAAAGATTGCAATTGGTTGATGAAAGAGCAAGTCTTAGAACTTCACTTACTCAAAAAGCAACCGATGCACAATCAAGAAGACGAATGAGTGATGAGGTTGGTAGATCTTTGATTACTAAAGAAACAGCACTTGCAGAGTTGCTCAATGAGATGGAGGTTGCAGGAATTAAACCGGCTGAAGCAAATGTCACTCTACCTTCTGTAGGAGAGTCTGAGAAGAAGGTACGTTCTCTTGAAAGAAGGATGGAAGCCTATGGGCCAGTCAATATGCTAGCTATTGAGCAATTCGAGGCATGTGAATCACGTCTTAATGAAATGAAAGACGACTTCAAGACCTTACAGAAGCGCAGAACATCTCTAATCGACGTGACAGACAAGCTAGAGGCACAAAGAAAAGAGAGGCTAGTGTCTGTTTTAGAGAAAGTCAATGAAAATTTCAAAGTTTCATACAACGTCCTTAGTGATGGAGGTAGAGGAGAATTATACCTAGAAAATCCTGAAGAACCTTTCAAGGGTGGTTTGGAATTATGGGCTAAACCAAAAGGCAAATCATCTAAGGTAAGTAGACTACAACTTTCAGGTGGAGAGCAATCTATGGCAGCATTAGCACTGATTTTCGCTATTCAAGATTATGATCCAAGTCCTTTCTATTACTTTGATGAAGTCGACCAAAACCTAGATGCAACCAATGCAGAGAGAATTGCTGAAATGTGCAGGCAAAGAAGTAAGAATGCGCAATTTATCATGGTCACACTAAGAAAGGTCTCTTTGCGTCTTGCAGACCACCACATTGGAATTACTCATGGAGGAGATGGTTGCAGTCGAAGAATTGTTGATTTCGATAGAGATAGGGCTATAAAACTGGGTGCCGAAGCTGAAGAAGAAGCAGAGAGAATAGCAAAAATGAATGCGCTAAGACGTGATGAAATCCAACAAGTTGAATTTGATATGCCGACAGTTCCTGATGCATTATCGCCTCCTAAGAGCTTAGGTGGGCTACTAAATCATATTATTGATGATGATCAACAAAACGACGAAGAAGATTCCACAATGCAAGGATTAGGAGAAAGAACTGCTGAACTTACTGAAGACATTCAAGAGATGAAGGACTTGAAAGAAGCAATATCTGGGGAAGAATCAGAACTAGAAGCAGAAGTAGAATTGCCAGATGTAGTCGATTCACATGAGGAACTTTGAGGTGATTTTTTGGCAGAGCAACAAGCGGTCTTAGACAAGTGGTTCCTTAGACAGGATGTAATCAATCAATTGATTGAATCAGGAGAAGAAACTGCGGAGGCCCAATTATTTGCAGATAGGATACTTTCAATAGCCGAAACAGAAGAAGCCGAATTCAGGTCATTATCAGACCCATTTGATCGTTCAGTAGCTCTAGTTCTATCACTTGTGAGAGAAGAGGATTTGGATGCCTGGAATATCGATTTATCTAAATTTTTGAAGTTCTTTACACAAAGAGTGAAAAACAATTCCAATAATCTTGATCTTCCCGCATGCGGTAGACTTATTCGTTTATCTTGGGAGGTATTACATCATCAAGCAATAGATCTTTTTGATAGAGTTCAAAGGACTGAAGAAGAAGAAGAATGGGATGAAGGATTCGATTTTGGTTGGGAATCCGAGTATGATGACGAGGCTTTCTTGTTTACCAATTCGATTCTTCAAGGAGATGCCGATGAGATTTTACCATCATTATTTGGCGAGAGGGTCAGAAGAGAAGAAGGAAGACCTGTCACTTTGGGAGAATTGCTTTCAGCATTCAAAGATGCAGCCGATGATGCTGAGGGGCTCAGGCTTAGAGAAGAGAATCGAATAGCTCATCAGGCCGAATTAAAGGATTATTTAGAAAACATTGGCGGTAGAATGCATAATGAAGATTTAGAGGGCGACATTGGAAGATGTTGGTCTGCATTGAGAAGGACCTGTATAGAGCAAAATAGCAACAAAGTACCGGTTGAGAATGTAAAAGCCCATCTTAGAGTGATCTTAGAAGAATTATTTGGTGAAGTGCCCGAAGGCTATCAAGACGAGGCCAAGGTTACATCATTTATCGCTGGATTATTTTTGACACATAGGGGATTTGCATCAATAAGTCAAGAAGTTGTTCCCGATGGCGATATTTTCCTTGAAGACCTATGGCCTGATTTGGATGATTTCCAACAAGTTAAACTAGCGATAGATGAGTTAGACGAGAAGCATAGTATTGATTCACAAAATGAAGATTCAGGGTCAGTTCAATTTGCTAAGAAAAGAGCAGAAAAAATCAGATTGATTGAAGAGGCTGAAAGGAAAGCCAAAGAACTAGAATTAGAAAAACAAGAATCTTTAGAAACAGTATCTGTGGAGACTTCTCAAAGCGATACTAATTTTCAAAATCACGAATGGTTGGTCGAGTAAGGAGTTGTTTACATTACTGAAATACAATTAGATACACTTTTGGAAGCAACTCTATTTGGTGCTGGAAGATCTATGACTGTCTCAGAGTTGAGTCTTTCCTTAGGTTATGATGAAGATGAGATGCTTGACTCATTATATTCATTGAGATCAACTCTAAAGAGGAGGCGTGGAGGTGCTTTACAAATTGCCGAGGTAGGTGAACGCTGGGCTATTGAGGTAAAACCAGATATTGCTGACCATCTTCCAAAAGAAGCTAAGACTGAACTTCCAAAGAAGTTACTCAAAGCAGCTTCCCTTATTGCTTATCATCAACCTATGGCCCAATCTCGTTTGATTGAATTATTAGGACAGAAAGCATATGACTATGTTAGGGAACTTGCCCAATATGGTATGATTGATCGTAGAAAAGATGGTAATACTAGAAGATTGACAACAACGAGAAGATTTTCAGAAGCATTTGGTTGCCCATACACTGATAGAAAGAAGGTTAAGGCCTGGTTTAGGGAACAAGTTCAAAATACTGGGTTACTTGATGATTTAGTTGGTAAAGAAGTGGTAAAAGAAGAAGGCGAATTGGATGGTTCAGTTCAATCCACTTTGAATTTTGAAGAAGAGTGAATCAAGACTCTCGTAATTCTTCAAGTATTTTTTGTACCACAGTTTGTGTTTTAGGTCCAATGTGGGATTGTAGTTTTGCTGATACCAGTTCTATTTCTTCACCAACTGCGCCTGCACTAACTGCCATATTCCTGGAGTGGAGTTTCATATGCCCAGCCTGTATTCCGTTGGTAGCAAGTGCTCTAAGGGCTCCAAGATTTTGAGATAATCCTGCGGCACAGATAATTCCAGCTAATTCGCTAGCAGAAGTTACACCAAGAATGGCTAGATTTGTTTTTGCAACAGGATGAACTTTGGATGCGCCACCTACAATTCCAACAGCCATTGGAGTTTCTATACTTCCTACTAGGCAACCCTCATCATCAAGTTTCCATTCGGTCATGGAAGAGTATTGGTTGTTAGAAAAAGACGCCCAAGAATGGCATCCAGCCTCAATTGCTCTCCAATCTTGTCCACAAGCAACTGCGACGCTACTAATTGCGTTCATAACTCCCTTATTGTGGGTGGCTGCTCTGAATGGGTCTGCTAGAGCGAAATGATGCGCCTCTAGTATTCCTTGAATAATCTGCTTACCATTTTCTTTAGTGCCATCATTAGAGAGTTCTTCAGGAGTAAATGTGGCCTCAACACGGGCAAGTCTATGAGATGCTAAGTTAGAAAGAATTTTCAGATGTACTCTTCCAGATGTCAGTCTTTCTACTTCTGGTGCAATCAATTCAGCCATAGTATTGACTGCATTGGCGCCCATAGCATCTCTACAATCGACTATGATGTGAAGTACAAGCATGGGCCCTGAAAGAGATTCGATAATTCGCGTTTCTATTCTTTTACAGCCTCCTCCAAGTTTAATCATCGTAGATGGTAGGCTATTACAGAGGGAGATCAACTCATCTTTAGCTTGATGCAATGCTAATTGAGATTGATTTATGTCAGGACAATCAAGAATTTGAATTTGACCAATCATCATTGGGGCGTCGTTTTGAGTTCTAAAGCCACCTTTCTCAAGGCATCGTTTTGCCATATTTGATGCTGCAGCAACCACGCTTGACTCTTCGAGGCAAAATGGGATCAAGTAATGCTTACCATCGATAACAAAGTTAGTCGCAATACCAACGGGTAAAGACATAGTTCCTATGACGTTCTCAATCATTCTATCCGCCGCTTCATCATCTAACTCACCATTAGATGCAAGTGCCATGACTTGTTCCTCGGTCAAATCAGCCAATTTTTTTACTAAATTGCGCCTTTCAGCGACACTATGGCGGAAAAAACCACTCAAACGACTATTATCTACCGGCATGAGTTCTCCTCAAACTCATCCAAGCATGCCAGACACATAAGTAATCGGATAAATGTAAATAATTTCTAAGTGTATTAGTTGTAATTGTTATTTCCTTAATATCTAAAAATTAACGGAATTAACGGAATTTCTAACGCGTTAATGATGCGTTAATGATGCGTTATTTACCTTACCTTCAGCACTCAATATGGCTTATGGCATAATTATTGACGCTTACTAACGGTTACTTTGGTGCTGTAAAATAGGTCAAACATCAAATACCCATTCGAAGTTGA
>MDSV01026372.1_pt1 | contig 12429 bp, 12 predicted proteins | sample 810851 | NCBI WGS metagenome assembly MDSV01 (sample SAMN05326640, study PRJNA326480) | marine metagenome | isolation source: seawater | place: Atlantic Ocean: North East | collected 2012
AATAAGGAGAGATATGTCCCTGTTAGTTCGCTAGCTTTAGAGTCTATAGTTTCTTATATTGACAACCTTAGGCCATTTCTATCAAGAAAAAGTGAAAGTTTTGGCTATCTTTTCCTTAATCATAGAGGAAATATGTTATCTAGAATGGGTATTTGGAAAATTGTATCTAAATATTCGAAAGTTTTAAAATCATCTAAAAAAATAACCCCTCATACATTTAGGCACAGCTTTGCAACTCATTTACTTGAGGGAGGTGCTAACTTAAGAGTTGTGCAAGAAATGTTAGGTCATTCTGACATATCTACTACTCAGATATACACACACTTAAATAAGCAATCATTAAAAGATACTTATCAAAAATATCATCCTAGACCATGAATTTATATGAAACAATGGGGGGCAGTAGGTATAATAGAAAAAAACTATTTTTTAAATTAGTATTAAATTTAATGCTACTGTTGTTAGTAATCCTTCTTATCTTTGATAATATCTTTTATGAACAATTATCTAATTTTATTAATTTTTTTACAGAGTAAATATTATGAACAAAATTATTGAGTGCGTGCCTAACTTTAGTGAAGGAAGATCTCCTGATATTATAAGTAAAATAACTGATGAGATTAAACGTGTTGAAAATGTAGAGCTTTTAGATGTTGATATGGGCTATGATACTAATCGAACTGTTGTAACATTTGCTGGCGACCCCAGCAGTGTATGTCAGGCTGCGTTTATTGCAATCAAAAAAGCATCAACTTTGATTAACATGGAGGCTCATCATGGCGCACATCCAAGAATGGGAGCAACAGATGTTTGTCCCATAATTCCAGTAAAGAATGTGTCCTTAGAAGAGTGTATAGATATTTCAAAAAAATTAGCCAGAAGAATAGGCGAAGAACTAAATATTCCAATTTATATGTACGAACATTCTGCTAACAAGGCATATAGAAAAAACTTAGCCAATATTCGATCTGGTGAATATGAAGGTTTCGAAGATAAGATGAAAAATAAAAAATGGTTTCCAGATTTCGGCCCAAAAAAATTTAACCCTACAACAGGAGTGACCGCTATTGGAGTTCGAGATTTTTTAATTGCATTTAATGTTAATTTGAATACTAGCGATAAAAAATGGGCTTCTGATATTGCATTAGATATAAGAGAAAAAGGTAGAGCTAAAAGAGATTCTAATAATAAAATAATAAGAGATAAAAAAGGTAATATAGTAAAAATTCCTGGTACATTGAAAAGCGTTAAAGCTGTTGGATGGTACATAGAAGAGTATAAGCAGGCTCAAGTCTCAATGAATTTGGTTAACTATAAAGAAACTTCTATGCATAAAGCATTTGAAGAAGTTAGAAAGCAGGCTCATAAAAGAGGACTTAGAGTAACTGGAAGTGAAATTGTAGGCTTGATACCAAAAGAAGCAATATTAGATTCGGGTATACACTTTCTAAGAAAACAAAGCTCTAACACCTGCATACCTGATGCAGATATAATTATAAATGCAATTCAATCCTTAGGTCTTAATGATTTATCAACATTTATCCCTAAAAAAACTATTATAGAAGAAGCTTTAAGCAAAGGCTCAGGTGGATTTTCAGAATGGACTGTATCTAATCTTATTGATGAAATATCTAGAAAGAGTCCTTCTCCAGGAGGCGGAAGTGTTAGCGCTTTATCTGGCAGCCTATCAGCCTCATTAGCTCTTATGGCCCTTAATCTATCATATGATAAAAAAATGGAAAATATAGGATTTTCCCTTAATAAAATCAAATATTCTCTATTATCTCTCATTGATGAAGACTCTAAAGCGTTTGACGAAGTTATGAAAGCATATTCTTTGCCTAAAAAAAATGATGAAGATATCAAATTGAGAACCTCTCAAATAGAGAAGGCTTATATTAACGCTATTTTAACGCCTATGAAAATTTTAGAAAATTCAAGTAATGTTCTATATTTAATAAGAAAAATATATAAAAATATTAACTCAAACTGTTTAAGTGACTTGGGTGTTGCAATTGAGCTAGCTTCTGCTTCAATTAATGGATCAGTTATGAATGTTAAAATCAATCTGCCAGAGCTAAAAGATGAAAATTTTAAAAAAAACATAACTAGCAATATGGATAAAATTTTAGCTAAAAATGATGATGTTTTATTTGAATTAAACAAAAATATTATATTTTAAAATGTCGACTATAAAAAAATTAGAATCAAATATTGTAAATAATATTGCTGCGGGTGAAATTATTGAAGGTCCATATTCAGTTGTTAAAGAATTAATTGAAAACTCAATAGATGCAGGTAGTAGCAACATTGAAATTCATATAGAAGATTCTGGTACAAAAAGTATATTAATAAAAGATAATGGATGCGGAATGTCTAAAAGAGACCTAGATATGGCATTTAAGAGGCACACAACAAGTAAAATATCATCAAAAGATGATTTGTTTAATATTCAGACATTAGGATTTAGAGGTGAGGCATTACCAAGCATTGCATCAGTCTCCTTTTTATCTGCAATATCGAAATACAAAAATGAGATTAATCAAATTAAAATAACTGGTGGAAAAAAAGATTTTTTAAAAAAAGGAGCTTTAAATTCTGGTACTTCAATTAAAGTTGAAAATCTCTTTTTTAATCTTCCGGCAAGAAAAAAGTTTTTGAAAAGTCAAAATAAGGAATTTAATAAAATAACTTTAGTCGTTAAGTCATATTCTCTATCCTATCCCAACATAGCCTTTAAATTTTCTCATAATAGCAAAGTGATATATGATTTAGAAGCGTCCAGTCTTAAGGCTAGGATATGTTCAATTTTTGGTCGGAAAATTAAAGATTCATTGATACCCGTTGATTACAGTAAAGACCAGTGCAAAATAGTAGGCTTTACAGGAAATATCGACTTGCTAAGAAAACGAAAAACTAATCAGTTTATTTTTTTAAATAATCGATTAATCAAAGATAAAAATCTAGAAAAAGCAATACTCACACCCTTTTTATCAAGTATCCAACGTAATGAATACCCTTTTTATGTTTTAAACATTGAAGTTCCTTATGATTATGTTGATGTTAATGTTCATCCAAATAAAAATGAAGTACGCTTTAAAAATAAGGAATATATATATCACATTGTTAAAAGATCAATATCAGAGTCAATTGAAGATATATATACAGTTATGCCCTCTTTTTACAAGCAGTCAGATTTTGCTCAAATTGATAGTCTTAATTTAAATTTTAGAAAAGATTTAGTAAAAGAAGTTCCAGATAATATGCAAGATCATTTTTCAAATTTTGAAAAAAATGAATCAAAAAACTTTTCTGAACCATTTAATAAAGATAGCAGTGAATCATCTATTGAAACTGGTCTTGATTATGACTATGAAATTTTCGATGTATGGCAGATTCATAATAAGTATCTATTGACTGAAATTAACGGAGGTCTCCTAATCATTGACCAGCATGTTGCTCACGAACGTGTTCTTTATGAAAAAGCAAAAGCTAAAATTGATAGCGATGGATTAGAATCGCAGACATTACTTTTCCCTCAATATCTTGAGTTTGAAAATGATGAGTTCTCATATATAGTTGAGCTATTTCCATACTTGAATAAATTAGGATTTAGGATAAGAGAATTTGGAGATAATACTATAATTATAGAGTCTTCTCCAATTGAAACTCCTTTTGGAGAAGAAGTTGGTATTATTAAAGAGATTTTAGATTTATACATAAAATATAATGAAATCAGTAGTTCGTTTATAGATAATATGTGTGCAACTTTTTCTTGCAAAGCAGCTATTAAAGCTGGAGAAAAATTAGAGCCTCAAGAGATGAAACATCTAATAAACCGTTTATTTCTTACTAAAAACCCATTCTATTGCCCTCATGGTCGACCAATTATTATAAATTTAACTGAAGATGAACTAGATGAAAGATTTGAAAGAAAATAAAAAGAAAAATAGATTTTTTATAAAAGGTCTTGTTTTTATTCTTCCAGTTTTTCTTACCTGCTGGATTATATCCAGAATTATAGTATTTATGTCCTCAATTATTCCAGACAATTTTCTAGATATGATTATATCTATTTTTTCTGTTTCTATTAATTTTAATATCGATTATTTGCGGATTATATTAGGTTTTTTTATGACAGTATTATCTCTTTATTTTATGGGCATCTTGATTTCTTTAATTGGTAAGAAGTTTTTTAATAAAATAGAAAAAAATATATTTTATAATATTCCAATTTTCAATTCAATATATAGAACAATAAAACAAATTGTAGAATCCATATCAAGTCCTAATAAAAATTCATTTAAAAAAGTTGTTATGGTAGAGTATCCTCGTAAAGGTGTTTGGACAATGGGCTTTGTTACTGGAGAATCTAGGGATAAGAATAATTTAGATTACTATCATGTGATTGTGCCGACAACGCCGAATCCAACATCTGCCTTTCTTTTATTTATATTAAAAAATGAAGTAAGAGAGACAGATTTATCCATAGATGAGGGAATTAAAACTATTATATCTGGGGGTGTTTTAACCTCTAAGTATAATAAGATATAAATTTAATCAAATATCTCTTGATTCATACGTTCTAAAACTTTATCAAAATCATTTAAATCTATGCATTTCATAAATTCTGTTCTCCAGTAAGCGGCATTAGAAAACCCTTTTAGATACCAGCTATAGTGTTTTTTTGTTAGATTTAAGCATGTATGCTCTGTCTTTTCTCGTCTAAGCATTGAATGATGCTTATTGCATAAATAAACTTTATCTTTTAAAGTAACATCTTTATATTTGCCAAATTTAACCATATCTTTAATTTGACGAAAAATCCATGGATTCCCCAGTGTTGATCTGCCTAGCATGACTCCATCACATCCTGTTTCTTTCTTAATTTTAATATAGTCTTCAGGAGTTTCAACATCTCCATTTCCAATTATAGGAATCGTGACAGTTTCTTTCAGTTCCTTGATAAGGCTCCAATCTGCCTTTCCAGTAAAACGTTGCTTAGATGTTCTTGGATGTAAAGTAATAAGTTTAATACCTGTTTTCTCTAATTCAATTCCAGCTTCTGTTGAAATTAGCATTTCAGCATTCCATCCAGCTCTCATTTTAATAGTTATAGGTATGTTGTTTGAATTCTTAACAACAGCTTCAGTCATTTTTATCATTAAATCTAAATCTTTCATAGCACCTGATCCAGCGCCATGTCGCGTTACTTTAGGAACAGGGCAGCCAAAATTAATATCAATTATATCAGGTGAAAATCTCTCAGAAATCACTTTTGCTGATTCACCAAGAACTTCAATGGAGTCTCCAAAAATCTGTATTCCTATAGGGCGTTCATTTTTGGAGAATTTCATCATATCAAGAGTCTTTTGATTCTCTCTTATAATTCCATTAGCACTTACAAATTCTGTATAGACAATATCTGCGCCCATTTCTTTACAAATTGCTCTATATACAGTATCTGTGATACCTGCCATTGGAGCTAAAAGTATAGGATTTTCTAATTTAATATTATCTATATTAACCATTTTTTATTTTGTAAAAACCACATTCTATAGAACCATTGTATAATGTCGAAACTAAATCATAATCATAATTTTTTTCAATGAAGTCTTGGTTTAAAGGGAATATTACAAATAAATCAACATTTGCATTCAGTATTGACTTGAAACCAGCGTGTATTGATTTGTAACTGTCTTCTGAATCAATCCTGATGCCATATGGCGGATTGGTAATAACGATAGTTTTATTTTTTTGAAAATAATCTGATTTAAAATTACTAATATTCGCTAAAGAATAATTAACAGAAATATTATATCTATAATCTAAAAGATATTTTTTACAGCTATCAATGCATTCAAAATCTAAGTCACTACCAAATATGTTGAATTTTTGTGATAACTTGATATTGCTTTTTAAATGATTTTTAATGCTTGAAAATAAATCATAGTCAAAGTTTTGCCACTTTTGAAAAGAATACTTCCTATTTAGTAATCCTGGTGCAATATTAGCTTTTAATAAAGCTGCTTCAGAGCAGATTGAGCCGGATCCACACATTGGATCAACTAGATAGTCTTCCATATTCCACTTTGACAAGTACAGTAAACCTGCGGCAAGAGACTCGTTTATAGATGCTTTATGATTTTCCTTATCTATGCCTCTTATATATAGGGAATCACCAGATGAATTTAAGTATATATCGCACAAGTCATCATTTATAAAAATTTTTAATTCTATATCTGGATTATCTTTAGATACACTTGGCCTTTTTAATCTCTTTTTTCTAATCTTATCTACAATTGCATCTTTTGCTTTTAAGGATGCAAATTGTGAATTATTAAAAACATTAGTTTCATGTTCAATTTTAGAATCAATTGCTAATGTCATATTTGGATCAATTAGCTGATGCCAATTATAATCATATACTTTATTGTAATATTCATTAATATTTTTGAACTTAAAGGAATTAACTTTTACTAGTAGATTCATTCCTACTCTTGAACATAGATTTACTCTATATATGTCTGACAGATTTCCTTTAAAATGTACGGCGCCGGGTCTTGTAGAATTGGTTTTTATACCAATAGTGTTTAATTCTTGCTTAGAAACTTTTTCTAAGCCTTTAGGACAAGTTAAAAATAATTCGTAGATTTTCATCGTCTGTATATTATATAACAATTCAATTTATTTATAAGGAAATTATTCATGGATACTACAAATTTAGGTTTTCTAGGGTCAATAATCCCATTTATTTTAATGTTTCTTATAATGTACTTCTTAATTATAAGACCACAAAGGAAACAACAAAAAGAATTTGATTCAATGATTGAAAACTTAAAAAAAGGTGATAGAATTTTAACTAAAGGCGGAATTTACTGCGTTGTACTCGATTTTTTAGGTGAGGACAAACAAAAGATACTGGTTGATTTAGGAAGTAACCTTAAAATTCAAATATCAAAAAATTACGTTTCAGCACTAGTGAAAAAAAGTAAGTAGAATCTTTATGAAAATTGTTTTTTTTGGAAATGCTGATTTCGGTTGTAATGCTTTAGAATCTTTAGTCAAATCTAGAGTCCATGATGTTATTAGTGTTATTACAAACAAGGATAAAAAAAGTGGAAGAAATTTAAAACTACTTCCTAGTCCAATCAAAACTCTATCACAGAAGCTAGGTTTGAATATTTTAGAAGTAAACAATCTTAAAAAACCTGAGCTTATAGATTTTTTAAAAAAAATATCACCAGATATATTTGTTGTAATTGCTTATAAAATAATTCCTAAACAAATATATTCTATTCCTAATTATGGATCTATTAATGTACACGCTTCATTACTGCCAGCATACAAGGGTGCCGCACCAATACAGCGTGCAATAATCAACGATGAAAGATATACAGGTTTATCAAGTTTTTTTCTGAACAATTTGATAGATGGAGGTAAATTAATAAATCAACTAAAAATTACTATTAATGAAAATGATACTTTTAAAGAGGTTTGGCATAATCTCTACAATAATAGTTCTGACTTTTTGTTAGAGTCGCTAGATATGATAGAAAAAAATGAAACAAATATAATTACACATCTAGACCTTAAAGAATCATATGCTCCTAAAATAAATAAAAAAGAACTGGAGATTAAGTGGGAGGAACCTAATATCCTTATACATAATAAGGTTAGAGCTTTTAATCCGCTACCTTCTATGTTTACGCATTTAAATCAAAAAAGGATTAAGATTGTAAAATCCTCTATAAGTAACTATTCAAATGATAATATTAAAGTTGGAACTATAGTAGCTGATGCAGATAAATTATTAGTTAAATGCGGAACAGGTTTCTTAGAAATAGTAGAGCTTAGGCCAGATTCAAAAAAAAATATGAAATCTATTGATTTTATAAATGGTTTTTCAAAATTTCTCATACCTCCATATAATGTCTTTAAATAAAGATCCTAGATTGATATCCGTTCATGTTTTAACTACGGTACTTAAAGATAAAAAGCATTTAAATGAGCAATTTGCTATTTATTCAAAAAAAATCAATAAAAGAGATGTTGGATTCTTAAAAAACCTTATTTACGGTGTTTTGAGGTTGAAAGATAGTCTAGACTCTTCGATTATGAAATATTATAAAAAATCTTATAATAAATTAAGTGAAAAACAAAAGAATATCCTAAGAATTGGTTTTTATCAAATAGATAGAATGAATTCAGTCCCCAATTATGCTAGCGTAAACACTACTGTTGAAATTGCTAAAAGAGAAAATACTTCCTTTTCTAAAGTTGTTAATGCTGTTTTGATGAATTTCATCAGAAATTCTGATAAGATAAATATTAATAAAAACAATCATCCAGATTCATTAATTGATCATTGGAAAAAACAATATAGTGAACAGCAAATTGCAGATTTGTGTAAATGGAATAATTCACTTCCAACTATATGGTTTAAATGTAGAGACGATAATTTGAGGAAAATAAAATCTATTTCAGATATATCATTTAAATCCCATCCTGATTTTAAAAACTATCTATATACTGAAAATATAAAATTTGCTATTGATAAATTAGTAAAAAAAGGCCAACTAATTGTGCAGTCTCCCAGTTCTGGCCTAGTTTGTGATATGCTAAATATTTCAAAAAATGACACTATATTAGATGTTTGCGCATCCCCTGGAGGAAAGGCAAGATATATCTTAGATATTATGAGCAATCAAAATAGAATACACATTAACGATGTTAATAAGTTGAAATATTTTAAGTTGAAGAAAGATTTTGCTAAGGATGCTATAACTATTTCATGCAAAGATGCATCAAAGGATGTCTTTACAATAGCTGATAAAATTTTGATTGATGCTCCATGCAGTTCTACTGGAACAATACAGAAAAATCCGGATATAAAATGGAATCTAGCTGACGTTCATGATTTAAATAAATTGCAATTAAGAATATTAAAAAACATGTCTAAATATGTAAATAATAAAGGAGCTATTGTTTATTCGACATGTAGTCTTAATGAGTGCGAGAATTTTAAAATAATTGAATGCTTTTTAAATGAAAATAAGAATTTTAAATTAGATAATGCATCAAAATTCATTGATTCTAAATATGTAAATAATAAATGTATGTCAATATTTCCGCCTAAACATAATCTTGAAGGAATGTTTGCGGCAAGGCTGGTCAGGTTATGAATATTTTTAAAAAAATAAAAAACTTAAAATCTCGTATTTTATTTTTTAATATTGCAACCTTTAGTTTCTTTCTGATTGTATTTATATGGGCAATATTATTTACCCCATTTATGAATTATTTAATAAGCACAGACGAGGCTTATATGGAAGATGTTATTGGTATGTACGAATCTGAAGCTATTACTGTATTGAATGAAAGAGGTTTTGATGTAAAAGTTAGTTACTTAAATTATCAAGATAACTTTACGCCCTATACGGTTTTTGATATGTATCCCAAGCCATTTACAAAAGTTAAAAAAAATAGAATCGTAGAACTTTCAGTATTTAAAGACAAATCAAGTATAATTGTGCCTAATTATATTGGATTAGATTTAAAGGAAGTTCAAAAAAAAGTCAAAAAAGATAAATTAAAGCTTAGTAATAAAAATATAATGTTTTTCCCTGAAAATAACATTTCTAAAGATAAGGTTTATTATCAGTACCCTCAACCTGGCTCCAATGTCTTAGAGGGGGAGAATTTGAAAGTTAATGTAAGTTTAGGAAGATCTAGCGGTACTTTTGAAGTCCCTATGAATATAATTGGCTCAAGTGTAGATAATGCTATTTTGCAATTGCGGAAAAATATGTTTTCTATTGGAAAAATAGATACAGTATTTAATGAAAATTTTCTAGAAGATACTGTTTTTGAAATATATTATAATGGAGATAGTAATCAAAAAATTGAGATTTATGAAGGCATGATATTTACAGTGCCTATAAGAGTAAATGTTGTTATAACTAAAGATGAGGAATAAAGTATGAGAATAATTTCACCTTCACTTCTTTCTGCTGATTTTTCACAGCTAGAAGAACAGATTAAGCTAGTTGAAGATTTAGGTGTTGATAGATTGCATATCGATGTTATGGATGGGCACTTTGTCCCAAATTTCACTTTTGGACCGTTTATACTTAAAGCGATTAGGAAATTAACAAATAGTCATCTGGAAACTCATTTGATGATGTCAAATCCATCGGAATATATTGAAGACTTTGTTAAGGCTGGAGCTGACACTTTAATTATACATACCGAAGCATCTAAGGATATTAGATTGGATTTAGAGAAAATTAAAAGTTTAGATATTAAATGTGGGCTTGCAATAAAACCACAAACAGATGAATCCATACTTTCCGAATATATTGATATTCTTGATTATATTTTAGTCATGTCTGTAGAACCTGGGTTTGGAGGGCAGTCATTTATTGAAAGTAGCTTAATTAAAATGAAAAATATTGTGAGCATGACTAAAGATCAGGATATTTTAATTGGAGTTGATGGCGGTGTAAACATGAGCACTATTGACAAGGTTTATGAAACTGGAGTTGATGTTACAATTGTAGGAAGTGGATTATATAAGGCTAAAAATATTAAAGATACATATCAAAAGCTAATCAATGAGCGCTCTTAGTATTAAAGACGAATTATTAAGAAAAGCAATCCATGCTTGTAATTCTATTATAGCCTTTTCTTTATATTTTTTAGATCATTCGGATGTATTACTTATTGTTTCAGTAGCTGGATCAGTAATTGTAGTATTTGACTTACTCAGGATATATACAGTATCAATTAAAAAACTCTATAATTCTTTTTTTCAAAGAGTAACAAGGGATTTTGAATCTAATCGTTTAACAGGTGCAAGTTATGTAATGATTGGTGCTTTGATAGTTCTTATCTTATTTGATACCAAAGTATGTATACCTTCTCTGTTAATTATGAGTTTTTCAGATTCAGCTGCAGCTATTTTTGGTAAAATGTATGGAAAGACAAAAATTTTCAATAAATCACTCGAAGGAAGCTTAGCATTTTTAATAACATCTTTTATGATAATCATTTTTTTTGCTACCAGCATCGATTTAACATACGCAGTTATTGCTATAATAGTTGTTACTCTAGTAGAGCTTTTACCTAAGTTTGAATTGGATGATAACCTTCTTATTCCTATAATATCAGCTTTTATTATGTCAATGGGAGCATGATGGAATTTATTTTTACTCAAGCCTTTTGGTTGCTACCCCTAGCATCTTTGCCTATTATTTTTAACATTTTTAATAATAAGAAGTATAAGACTGTAGAATTTGGAACGATACGTTTTATAGAGTCTCTAAAGTCAGATTCAATAAAAAAAATAAACCTACTTAACTTGCTACTTCTAATATTGAGAGTTCTAATAATATTATTTTTAATTATGGCAATATCTAGACCAATTATGAATTCTAAAACAAATGGATTTAGTGAAAATGGTTCTTCCTCTAGACTTGTAATACTTATTGATGACTCACATTCAAATTTAAATACCAAAATATTTAATAAGCAATCCCCTAAGATATTAAGTTTTATTGAACAAATTGTTAGTGATTACGGAGAAGCTGCTACGTTGGATGTAGCATGTATTAATCAAGGCTTAATCTATTCAGGTGAAGTAAAAGATTTTTCTTTAAACAGATTTAATTTGCTACCAACCTATAAAGATGGGAATATGTGGAACTTAATGGACAAATATTTTTCTTCAGAATCTAAAAATTTTTTAAACAAAGATATGTATATAATAACTGATATGGACAAAACATCATTTGATGGAATAGGCAAAAATCATTCCTGGAATATTGCATTTATAAATATTGCTCTTAATCAGAAAGTTCCTTCAATCATTGATGTCAAAATAAGTAGGGAGATCATATTTCCTAATCAAGAATTTGATGTCTCTGTAACAGTTTTTAATAATAGTGATTTAGATTATAATGAAGAAGATGATTTGCTAACTGCTTATTTACATATTGGCGAAAATATATCAATTCCTCAAACATTTAATATTCTTTCTAAATCAAAAAAAAATATTATTTTTAGTGGATTGAGTAGTACTGAGAGCATGTTAATATCTGCTACTATCGGATCAGATGTAAACAATGAAAATCAATTTTTCACAAAAGCTAATATATCTCCACCTATAAACCTAGGGTTGCTAGACATTAAAGATAAAGAGACAGAGATGTATATAAGCAAAGCGGCTAAATCAATAAAGAAAAATAGAATTGTTATCAATCAGACTATGCTTAATTATTTAGATTTGTTCAATTATGACGTAATTATAGCAGATGATTTATATATTTTGAAAAATAGAGATATAAACAGATATATAAATCAGGGAGGTCATGTAGTTGTATTTCAAAATAGTGTAAACTTGAAAGATGGATTTAATTTAAACAACCA
>MDSV01167785.1_pt1 | contig 12427 bp, 15 predicted proteins | sample 810851 | NCBI WGS metagenome assembly MDSV01 (sample SAMN05326640, study PRJNA326480) | marine metagenome | isolation source: seawater | place: Atlantic Ocean: North East | collected 2012
AATTCTCATATGTACTTTGTACATAGTTATGAATTTATTCCACAAGATAAACAAGTCATTTCTGCGACTACGGATTATTCATCAAATATTGTTTGTTCCGTTGAAAAAGACAATATATTTGGAACACAATTTCATCCAGAGAAGAGTGATAAGATGGGACTTAAAATAATTAGTAATTTTATAAATTTATAAAGAATATTCAAAATGAAAATATTTCCAGCTATAGATATAAAAGATAAAAAGTGTGTGAGGTTAATTAAAGGAGATTTTGATAATAAAACTGAATATGAAATTTCTCCAATTGAACAAGCTGAAAAATATAAAGATCATGGTTTTAAAAATTTACATATAGTTGATTTAGATGGAGCTTTAACCGGTGAAACAGTTAACCTAGATATTATTCAAGATATAGTTGGTAAATTTGATCTCAAGGTTGAGATAGGTGGGGGTATTAGAAATCTTGATAGTATTCAAAAATATATTGATGCTGGTGCTGAGAAAGTAATTCTAGGAAGTGCTGCAGTAAAAGATAAAATTTTTTTAAAAGAAGCATGTAAAAAATTTTTAAATAAAATTGCTTTAGGTTTAGATGCTAAAAATGGATATTTGTCAGTTTATGGATGGAAGGAAAATTCTAATCAATTAACTATAGATTATTTAAAAGAAGTTAATGATTATGGTGTCAGCAGATTAATTTATACTGATATTAATCGTGATGGAATGAAACAAAGCCCAAATTTTGAGGAAACTTCAAAAGTTTCTGAGATATCAAATTGTCCTGTAATTATATCTGGAGGAGTTTCATCTCTCAATGATATTAAGAAAGCAAAGAGTTTAAAAAATATTGAAGGTATAATAGTTGGTAAAGCTATCTATGATGGTGATATTAAATTAGAAGAACTTGTAAAAGAAGATGCTTAAAAATAGAATAATTCCTTGCTTAGATGTTAAGAATGGCCGTGTTGTTAAGGGTATTAACTTTGTTGATCTAAAAGATGCAGGTGATCCAGTTGAGCAAGCTCAAATTTATAGTGATGGTGGAGCAGATGAAATTTGTTTTCTTGATATTACTGCTTCTAATGAAAACAGAGACATTATTTATGATGTTGTAGAAAAAACCTCAAAGAAATGCTTTGTTCCTTTAACAGTGGGTGGTGGAATTAGAAGTGTAGAAGATATTAATAAATTACTCAACTGTGGTGCTGACAAAGTTTCAATCAATACCGCAGCAGTTGAAAATTCAAAAGTAGTTCTTAATAGCTCAAAAAAATTTGGTTCACAATGTATTGTTGTTGCAATAGATGCAAAAAAAAATGGAGATAATTGGGAAGTGTTTACTCATGGAGGAAGAAATAATAGCAAGATTAATGTTGTAGAGTACGCTAAAGAAATGGAAGAAAATGGTGCTGGAGAACTATTAGTAACTTCCATGGATAGAGATGGCACACAAATTGGTTATGATATTGAATTGTTGTCTAAAATTTCAACCCAAGTTAATATTCCAGTCATAGCATCTGGCGGGGTAGGAAATTTAGATCACTTAGTTGATGGAATTAAATTAGGAAAAGCCAGTGCAGTTTTGGCGGCCTCTATATTCCATTATGGAAAACATTCTATTAAAGAAGCCAAGGATTATTTGGACTCAAAAGGAATACCTGTTAGAGTTTAATATGTTAAATACATTAGAAAATTTATTTAATCTTGCAAGAAAGAGAAAAGAGTCACCTAAAGAAGGCTCATATACGAACAAATTACTTAATGATAAATCTTTAAGTAGAGCTAAAGTGCTCGAAGAAATTAATGAATTAATTGAAGCTGTAGATAAAGATACAAATAAAATTCATGAGGCAGCAGATGTTTTTTATCATCTAATCATGTATTTAGAAGCAAATAATATTAAAATTGAAGATGTAATAACTGAGCTAGATAAAAGAAAAAAATGACCTATGATGATAATAATATTTTTGCAAAAATCTTAAGAGGTGAAATTCCTTGTAAAAAAATTTATGAGGATAATTTTATTTTATCATTTCATGATATTAATCCACAAAAGAAGATTCATGCATTAGTTATTCCAAAAGGAAAATATATTGATCTTGATGATTTTACTTTAAATGCTTCTTCAGAAGAAATGGTTGGTTTACTTAAAGGAATTAATATAGTTGCAAAAAAACTTAGAATTTCAGTTGATACAGGTAAAGGATATAGAGCTCTAGCTAACATTAGTGAGCATGGAGGTCAGGAAGTTCCTCATTTACATTTTCATTTATTTGGTGGTGAAAAGATTGGCAAGATGGTTGAGTGAAAGAAAAGATTATAAGAAATTATCTTGAAATAAAATCTTTAGAAAAATTATCTGAAGTAAAGGCTATTACTCATAATTTTAACATAGAACTTGTTTTACCAGAAGACTTTCAACTAAATAAATTTTTTTACAAAAATGTCGGAAAAAATTATCATTGGGTAGATAGATTAACTTGGTCAAATGGTATTTGGTTAAATTATGTATCTAATAAAAGCCTATTTACTTATGTCTTAAAAGATAAACAAAACATGGCAGGTTTTTTTGAACTAATTTATCATGAAGAAAAAAAAGAAATAGAAATAGCATATTTAGGACTGCTCCAAGAATATATTGGTAAAAAACTAGGTGGTTATTTGTTAAGTGAAGCAATAAAAAAATCTTTTACTTTTGATATTAATAGAGTTTGGGTACATACTTGTTCTTTGGATCACGAAAATGCACTTAAAAACTATATTTCTAGAGGTATGCAACTTTACGATACTAAAGTTCTAGATGGTAAATTCTTTTAATTTGGTAATTTAAATAAATCTTTAGAGATTTTTTTATTTTTAACCAAATCAAAAATATAAAAAATAACTAAATTTTGATATAAGTCTTCAGTTTGCCATCCTATTAAATCTAGATTTTCTTTATCAAAGAAAATATTGATTATAACATCATTTTCTTTTAATGAAAAATTTAGATATGTATCATCTACTGTTCTAATATCTAGTTTTTTTATTTGAGAAATTAAATAGTTCTTATCGAGTATAAAATTTAATGGAGTTTGTTTTAAAGGATAAAAATAAATTTGATTATTATTTTGATTTTTAATTACTAAAGATTTTCCATTTGAAATCATAATTTTTTTATTTGAATTATCATATTTACAAAAAATTTTTTTTGGATATTGAACTATACAATTTCCATTTTCAGTTTTATCAGAAATAGTCTGTTTAAAATTAAAGGATAAATTATTTATTTCCTTTAAATTAGATATAATTTTGTCTTTATTAGATGCTTCCAATGGTGAAAAAATGATTAATGAAAGAAAAAATATTAATAATATTTTATTACTCATTAAAGAAGATCTCTTTTTCCTACATGATTAGCTTTGCTAACAATTCCATTTTCTTCCATCATATCAATAATTCTTGCAGCTCGATTATACCCAATTTGTAACTTTCTTTGTAAAAAAGAAGTTGATGCTTTACCTTCTGATTTAACAATTTCTAATGCCGTTTGGTATAACTCATCTTTTTTGTCAGTATCTGAAAAATTTTGTCCCATTTCTTTTTCATCCGCAAAGTTTAAAATTTCATCTATATAATCTGGTTCGGCTTGAGATCTTAGGTAATTGTTAATTTTTTCAATTTCATTTTCAGAAACATAGGGTGCATGAATTCTAATAATTTTGTTGGCAGAAGACATATATAGCATGTCTCCTTTACCCAATAGTTGTTCAGCACCTTGTTCTCCTAGTATTGTTCTGCTGTCAATTTTAGAAGTAACCTGAAAAGATATTCTTGTTGGAAAATTAGCTTTAATAGTTCCTGTAATTACGTCAACACTTGGTCTTTGTGTAGCCATTATAATATGGATTCCAGCTGCTCGAGCCATTTGAGATAATTTTTGAATATAATTTTCTATTTCTTTTCCTGCTACAAGCATTAGGTCAGACATTTCATCAACAATGACAACAATATAAGGCATGGGAAGTTTATGTTTTTTATTATAACCATCAATATTTCTTACGCCTTCTTTAGTCATCAATCGGTATCTGCTTTCCATTTCTTTAACTACCCAGCCTAAAACAGAAGCTGCTTTTTTAGCTTCAGTGATAACGGGACAAAGTAAATGTGGAATACCCTCATATGTAGATAATTCAAGCATTTTTGGGTCAATTAAAATAAACTTACATTTATCAGGCGTGTGTTTATAAAGTAAGGAGAGAATGATTGTGTTAATACAAACTGATTTTCCTGAACCAGTTGTACCTGCAATTAAAAGATGAGGCATTGAAGCTAAGTCTCCAGCAATAGGTAAACCAGATATATCTTTACCTAAAGCGATTGGAAGTCTTATTTCTTTTTTAGAAAAACTATTTTCAGAAATTATCTCTCTCAAATAAACATTATCCCTTAAGGTATTAGGAAGTTCTATACCCACAGTGCTTTTACCTGGAATTGTAGAAATCCTTGCAGACTCTGAGCTGGTATTCCTAGCGATATCTTCTGAAAGATTAATTATTTTTGAAACTTTAATACCCGGTGCTGGTTCAAATTCATTTAAAGTTACTACTGGTCCATGACTTACCTTTGTAATTTTACCCTCAACTCCAAAATCTAAAAGAATTTTTTCAAGAAAATTAGGATCTACACTTTCATCAGATATTTCTTTTTTTGATAATTTTTTAGTCGATGAATTTAAATAATCTATAGGGGGTAATTTAAATTTAATATTATTATTTTCTGCTTTTGAAAAAGGAAGATCCTCTTGAACTAATTTTTTATTAATAGGAATTTCTTCGTTATGATAATTTTCAATAATTTCATTGTTATCATTTTTAAATTTATTAGTGAATATTAAATTAAAGATTTTTTTAATTGAATTTAAAAATGTAACAATATTAAAATTAATACTCTTAAGAAATAAAATTGAAATAATTATAATTAAAATATAATAAGAAATTTCTCTATTTAAATTAATAATTGTCACTAAAAAAGTGTTTGATAAATAGCTTCCAACAAAACCGCCATTTCCATTTATAACTAGCCAAAAAGATTCTGAGTGAAAAGTTTTAAAAAAAATCGATGATAGTGAAGAATACAAAATTATAAAAAATAAATTTTCTAAAAACAATAATATCTTTTTATTTTTAAAGATATTAATTCCAGTTATAAAAAAACTTATTGATACTAAAATTGAAATTATACCTATCGATTGAAAAAAAATATCTGAGATGAAACTGCCTCTGAAACCTAAAATATTATTTATTGTAGTATTTTCAGTAAAAATAAAGTTAGGATCCTCAGGAGAATAGGAAATTAATGAAGTCAATAATAAAATAGAAAAAACAGATATTAAGGCCCCCAAAACTTCTATAAGCCTTCTTATAATGAAATTTGAGATTTGTTTTGCTATTTTGTTAATTTCCATAATATTGAATCAAATTAATAACTTTGTATCATTTAATAATTGTTGTTAAAATTAAATTTTAATTATGAATGTATGTTTAATTGGCAATAGTCTTACAAGTCTTATTTTAGCAAAAGCTTTGGTAAATAATAAAATAAAAGTAAGCCTGTATTATGAGTATAAAAAGAAAATTTCAAGTTCGGTTAGAACTATAGGAATTTCTGACAATAACTTAAAATTTATTATAAATAAAATTATTAAGATTAAATCAAATCTTGTTTGGTCAATTAATCAAATTGAGATCTTTGATGAATTAATTAATAATAATAAAATACTCACTTTTAAAAAAAATTCTAAAAAATTATTTCATATTATAAAGAATGAAGATTTATTTATAAAATTAAATAATAATCTTATAAAAACAAACAATTTTAAAAAAATTAAAATAAAATCAAAATCTTTTTATACCCAAATATTGTCTAATAAAAAATATGATTTAATCATCAATTGTAATGCAAACAATGAAATTTCAAAAAAATTTTTCAACAAAAAAATAATAAAAAATTATAATAATACAGCGTATGCTTCTATTATAAATCATAAAAAAAATATTAATAATAAGGCAGTACAAATTTTTACAAAATTTGGACCCATTGCTTTCTTACCAATTTCAAAAACTCAAACTTCAGTTGTTTATTCAATTGATAATGAAAAAATGAATAATTTAAAATTTAATCAAGAGAGTTTTAAAAAAATAATTCATAAATATAATAAATTTTATAAAATTAACTTTATAGGAAATTATGAAAAATTTGATTTGAAATTATTATTATCAAAAAATTATTTTTATAAAAATATATTAAATTTTGGAGATGGTATTCATCAAATTCACCCTCTAGCTGGACAAGGCTTTAATATGACAATAAGAGATCTTATAATTTTAAGAGAACTTATAAATAACAAGTTAGATTTGGGATTACCATTAGATTGTTCCATTTACGAAGATTTTGAAAAAAGAACTAAGCATCTGAATTTTTTGTTTGCCTCAAGTATTGATTTAATTTTGCAGTTTTTTTCAATTGATAATAGTTTTTTCAAAAATTATTCAAAAAAAATTTTTAATTTTTTAAATAAGAATAAATCTATTAACGATTTAATTATTAAATATGCTGACAGAGGTTTGTAGTTTTATTGTAATGTATTATTGCTAAAATTATCAATTACATATGTATTTAATATTTTTTCTAATTTAATCTTTCTATTTAATATGTTGTCAGTTTCTAGTAAAGCTTGCTTTTCTTCTAAAGAAAATGGTGATGCCATTGCTAAAGTATTTATCGTTTGATTTAAATTTTGTTTTTCTAATTCTTTCCAATTAATTGTATAACCTTTTTTATCAAATAATGATTTTAAATTTTTAAATATTAATTCTAAATCAGTAAATTTTATTTCTTCAGCTTTTTCATTTTTATCCAAGTTATAATCTTCAAAGTTTACCTCACACTCTCGATATGGTTTATTATTTGAAATTTCTTTCATAATTTTAAATCTATTTAAGCCATTTAAGATTATCAAAAATCTTCCATCTTCTGTCTCATTAAAGCTAGTAATTTTACCAGCACATCCTACTGTATATAAGTCGGGAACATTATTTTTACTTGTTTTTGTTGGTTGGACCATTCCAATTATTCTATTACTTTTCATGCTGTCATTAATCATTTCAATATATCTTGGTTCAAATATATTTAAAGGCACAGAAGTATCTGGAAAAATAATAAAATTTGATAAAGGAAAAATAGAAATTATTTTAGGTAAATTATTAGTTTTTTTCATATAATTAGTTTATCAAATTTTTTATTTTAAGTAGCCTAATTACTTCATTTCTTTTGTTTTAATTGCTTTTAAAAAATGCTTGTTTTATAATAATTTTTTAAATATGCGGGTCTAGCTCATTGGTAGAGCGAATCGTTGCCAACGATTAGGTAGAGGGTTCGATTCCCTTGACCCGCTCCAAAAATATGAATGATTTAATAAAGAAAAAATGTTTACCATGCGAAGGTGGAGTTTCTGCGTTTAGTTTAAAAGAAATTCATAAATATCAAAAAAAAGTTGATGGATGGGATGTAAAACCAAATATAAAAAAGATATTTTATCTTGAAAAAAGTTTTAAATTTAAAAACTTTTTAGATAGTCAGAAGTTTGTAAACAATGTTGGTGAGATAGCTGAAAAAGAGGGTCATCATCCTGAAATTTTATTTGGTTGGGGTTATGCTACAATACAAATAACGACGCATGCTATTGAGGGATTATCAGAAAATGACTTTATTTTAGCAGCCAAAATTGATCAATTGTCTAGTGCTTAAAATGCCTAGTTTTAGAAAAGATTAAAACAGTATTAGTTTGATTTGCAAATTTAATGATTTCTTTGTCTCGAATAGAACCGCTTGGTTGAATAATAGCTGATACACCTGCCTGAACCAATCTTTCAATACCATCAACAAAAGGAAAGAAGGCATCTGAAGCTGCAACAAGATCATAGTTTTTTTTATTATTAAATTTATTCATTTTTTCTATTGCAATATTACAACTATCCAATCTACTTGGTTGACCAGAACCAATTCCTAAAGTTGAGTTATTGCTTGCTATAACAATAGCGTTAGATTTTACATTTCTACAGACATTAAAAGCAAATATTAAATCTTTCATTTGTATTTTAGTAGGTTTTTTTTTGGAAACAATTTTAAAATTTTTATTATCAAAATACCTATTATCAGAAGATTGAAATAAAACAGAATTAAAGTTTGATATAAAATTATCAAATTTTTTATTATTTAAATTTTTAGCATTAATAATTCTTAAATTTTTTTTCTTTTTTAATATTTTAAGAGCATCTTTATCAAAGTTATTAGCAATGACTACTTCTAAAAAAATTTTATTCAATTCTATAGCTAGTTTTTTGTTTACTTTATAATTGCATGAAACAATTCCACCAAATGCACTTATAGGATCACAAGATAGAGCATACTGATAACTTTTTACTTGATTTTTGTGTATTGAAATTCCACAAGGATTTGCGTGTTTAATAATGACAGTTCCAGTATTTTTTGGAAAAGTTTTTGAAATATTAAGTGCCGAAAACATATCATTATAATTATTATAGCTTAATTTTTTTCCATGAAGTTGAGTTATTCCTAAATTATCTTGTAATCTATAGATTGCGCCCTCTTGATGAGGATTTTCTCCATATCTTAATGTTTCAACTAAATCTAGAGATATAGTTTTTTTTGCTGGAAATTTATTTTTGGATATTTTTTGTAAATAATTAGAAATAAATGAATCATATTGAGAAGTTTCGGAAAAAGCTTCTTCAGATAATCTTTCTCTAAAAGTTAAAGATGTATGTCCACTATATTTATTTAATTCATTAATTAAATTATTGTATTGTGAGGTGCTAGTAATTACAACAACGTCATTATAATTTTTAGCAGCTGCTCTCACCATGGTTGGTCCACCTACATCTATGTTTTCAATTATTTTAGAGTGATTTTTACTAGAATTTAAAATATCTTTAAAAGGATAAAAGTTGACTATAACCAAGTCTATCTCTGAAAAGTTATTTTCCTTAAGTTCTTTTTTGTGCTTCAAATTGTTTCTTTTGCTAAGTATTCCTGCGTGAATTTTTGGATGCAAAGTTTTTACTCTTCCATCTAAAATTTCAGGAGATCCTGTATATTTGGATACTTCAGTACAATTAAACTTTAATCTTTTAATTTCTTTATAAGTTCCTCCCGAACTGATTAATTCAATGTTAAAATTTTTGAGAGTCTTAAGTAATTTTTTTAGATTATCTTTATTTGATATTGAAATTAATGCTTTTTTAATTTTTTTCATGATATCTTAATAAATTCCCATTTTATTTTTTGGTCTTCATTTTGTGTTCTACCACTGATAACTAAGTTTTGATTTTCAGTGAAAGAATTTTTTTTACCAAAATATAAGCCAGATTCAATATCAATCGTATAGCCTGGACAAATAAATTTCCATCCCTCATTTTCTATATCTATAAATATAGATTTTTTATCTTGGGTTTTCATTATTTTAGCACCTGGTTCAAAGTGAAAACGTATTTCAAAATTTGAAAGTTTGATTTTTTTTTTTTTAATAATGCATCCTCACCTAATAATCTTTGTTCCTCAGGCAAAAATTCTAATTGTCTTTCATGAATTATCCCATATTTTTTTATGTAACCATCGTGAGACGCTATAATTTTCCAATATTTTTTGTCATACATAATTTTTTTTTTAAGTATTTTTAATCCACTTTTTATTTCAGATTTAGAAATATTTATTTTACATGAAGAATGATTATCCAAAATCAAGGTACTTTGAGCTGCACTAGATTTTGATAAGTTATTTAATTTATGATTTTCTTTTTGATAGTAACCTGAATTACAAATCAATTTTTTATTATTAGAAATAAACTCAAATGATAAAGCCCCGCATTGATAATTTTTTGAAAATTTTTTTTCTGGAGAAGAACCAATATCCATGATTAATATATTCTTTTTATTTTTTAATATTGCATACCCACCTTTTTCATTTGTATCATTTTTAAATTTATAGCTATGTTTGGATAAATATTGATCAAATTCAGAATTATTAATTTCATGATTACCGTTAAATAGAATATTTTTTTTAATGTCTTGCCATATAAACGAATAAGATTTTCCAGAGTAAAATATAATTTCATCTAAATAATTAGGTATTTCATTTTGAGATTCTTTTAATAACTCTCTAATTAAAACAAAATATTTTAAATAAAAAAATAATTGCCTTATGTTTCTAGATTTTGGGAAACCACTTTCATCAAATGAAAAGCTAATTATTTTTTTTAGTAAATTTAATCCAAAGTTTAAATATTCTTCATTTTTCTTAAAAGATAAACCAGTTAATATTATAGCTGCGCACCCAATCATTTTATCATCTATCCATTCTGATTTTTCTATTTCATTAATTAAATGATTAATTTGCTTTTGTATTATGTTATTAAATTGTTCTTTATAGTCATTATTACTATCTTCATATGTGAGTTTGGAATTCGAAATCCAGGCTATAACTCTTTTTGATAGTATATCTAAATCCCAATTTTTTTGATTATATTTTTTATTATCGATAATCCATTTTAACAATACAGATTGAGTAATTTTTTTTGATGATTTTAAATCTAAGCTAAATAACCAAAAAAAGCTGTGAAGTTTTTTATGATCATTTTGAGACAAATTTTTATTATTCCATACAGAATTTAAATATAAGTCATCAATTTTAATTTTTTTTTTTTCATATTTAATTAAACAATCTAATAAACTTGGGCTTGGCTTGTACTCTAAACTTTTTTTTTCAAATTTTGAAATTTTATTATCATAGAGATTTGAATTTAAATAAAAATTTCTGAATACATTTTTAAAAAACATTGTAAAATTTAAAATAATTTTAGTTCTTCAATATTTTTTTTTATGTTGCCATTATTATTTTTAAAAATTGTTGTGCCTGATACCAGAATGTTTGCCCCAGCATTTATTACAGCTTTACTATTATCAAAGTTAATACCACCATCAACTTCGATATCGATTTTTAAGTTTTCTTTGTCTTTAATATTTTTTATCTCTTTTATCTTGCTTAGTATTTCAGGCATAAATTTTTGGCCTCCAAAACCAGGATGAACGCTCATGATCAAGATAAGATCTATTTTCGATAATAAATTTTTTACAACATCAGTTTTGGTTTCAGGATTTAAAGATACTCCAACTTTTTTACCAAAATTTCTTATCTCATTAATAGAATCTTCCAAATTTTCTGTTGCTTCAGGATGAATGGTTATAATATCTGCACCTGCTTCAGCATAGTCTTTAATATATTTATGTACAGGTTTAATCATTAAGTGAACATCAAATGGTAGACTTGTAGTATTTCTTAAAGCCTTAACTACTGGAGGACCAATTGTTAAATTTGGTACAAAATGTCCATCCATAACATCAACATGGATCATATCTGCTCCACCTTCTTCTAATCTTTTAATCTCATTGCCTAGCTGACTAAAATCGGCTGATAATATTGAGGGTGATATTTGTATTTTTTTCATTGATTACAATAATACTAGTATCAATAATATTTTTTAATTTGAATTAATTTTTACCTAAAAAATTGATAAATTTGTCTTGCAATCTCACTTTCTAGAGGAAAAGACAGCATTCCCATCACTGAATAGCCAAGCAAGTAAGGCATTAGGTAAAATCTAAACATGTAAAAAAACCAAGCCACATACAATGGCACTAGAGGTTTTATAATAAAAGAGGGTGTTATAATTCTGAATATATTTATTATTGGGTCAGTAAGTTTTACAAAAACTCTCATAAAAAAAAATGTAGAGTCTTCTTTTTGAAAAATATTCATTGCCACTCTTCCAATAAGAGTCCACATAATCATGCCCATTATATAATCGATCAAATAAACTAAGGGATGAAAATTTGCTGACATAAAAATTTAGGATTTTAAAATTAAAAGGGGCGAATATATATCGCCCCTTAAAATTATAATTATTTAGTGTTGTTTACCAAGTACAGTTTTACCGCTAGGTACTCGCACTTCGTCAACCATTTTTTGAGTAGCAGCATCAGGTGCTTGTGTCATTAAACTAACAACAACCATAGATACTAAACTAACTAATGATCCAACTATACCGAATGTAAGTTGAGTTACACCCCAGAATCCTGCTCCACCACTTCGTACCCAAATTAGATACGCAGTACCAGAAGCTAATCCTAGTAGCATTCCTGCAACAGCACCAGGTCCATTTGCTCTTTTCCACCATACACCTAGTACAAGTGGGAAGAACAATCCTGACATCGCAAAGTCAAAAGCCCATATTACTGAACCTAAGATACCTTGGATCTCTAGGGCTGCAATAGTTGCTCCAGCAAAACCAATTATTACAAGTAATACCCTTGCA
>MDSV01050272.1_pt1 | contig 12426 bp, 6 predicted proteins | sample 810851 | NCBI WGS metagenome assembly MDSV01 (sample SAMN05326640, study PRJNA326480) | marine metagenome | isolation source: seawater | place: Atlantic Ocean: North East | collected 2012
GCAAAAGCTGATTCAGTGGATTGATCAGGGCGCACCCAAGGACGGTGCGGCGGATCCATTAGCTGCGCTGACCTTTAGCAACGCCAAATACTCGCTGGGCGAGCCCGACATTGTGCTGTCTGTTCCGCCTCAGACCATTCCAGCGACGGGTGTGATCGATTACCGCTACGTGCCCGTGGAACTGAATTTAGACCGTGACGTATGGATTCGTGGCATTGAGTTTGTTCCTGGCGATCGACAAGTTCTGCACCATGTCATCACTTATCTGTCCAGTCCGGCAGATAAGAGCGATGTCGAGGAGGCCGAAGAGCAGGGTCAGAACCTTGGGGGATTTGCGCCGGGTCGTCAGCCGGACACGTTTGAAGACAACAGCGGTCGTCTGATTCCGGCGGGCTCAAATCTGTTGCTGCAGATGCACTACACTACGTCGGGCCGTGAGACGGTAGACGCCACTGAAGTCGGACTGTTTTTGCACGATGAGCCACCGGCCTATGTGATGTCGGGTGGAGTGGCTGGCCAGCGTCGTTTCATCATTCCGCCCGGTGCCAAGGAGCATAAGTTGCGAGGCGAACAGCTGATTGAAAAAGACGCGTACTTATACGAAATGATGCCGCATATGCACTTTCGCGGAAAATACATGAGCTATACCGCCGAATATCCGGATGGCACGTCGGAACTGCTGCTGTCGGTTCCCAAGTACGACTTCAATTGGCAGTTCAAGTATCAGCTGCAAGAGCCCTTGTTCATGCCCAGCGGCACCAAGCTGGTAGCGGAAGGAGCCATGGACAATTCTGACCGTAATCCAGGCAACCCGGATCCAACCAGGCCCGTGTTCTTCGGTTTACAAACCATGCACGAAATGTTTTTCGGCTTCACCACCCTGCGGTATGACGGCCATGTGCCCAAGGCGCAAGTAGCGGCGAAGAACGACACGAACTCTGGCAGTGAGGGTGCTGGCGGCGGCGAGTAAGCCGCTCCCTGGGGCACAGGAAGATGCCGGTCCGCGGAGTCTAATGCTGAGGGCGCCGTTAATGAAAGTCGCGGGACTTGAAGTTGGGTTCCGCTGCGACTGAGTCTTCGAGCAAATGGCCGGCATCTTCCACATGACCGGCCACAACGTGAATGACACGTCCTTCGCGTTCGACAATACCTTTGAACTTCAACAGTTGGCCCTGCAACAGTACCGCTCGAAAGCGCTCCATGACCGTGGCCCAAATCACCATATTGGTATTGCCGGTTTCGTCTTCCAGCGTAAGAAAGACTACGCCACTGGCCGTGCCCGGTCTTTGCCGGCCGGTGACTACGCCGGCGATACGGATCATTTGACCTGTGCGGCATTGTTCTAAATCCGATGCGCGTCGAAAGCCTTTGAGTTCCGGGTGTTCACGCAGCAGGGTCATGGGGTGCGGGCCCAGTGTCAGCCCGGTGTAGCGGTAGTCGTTGAAGAGATCTTCTGTCACCGATGGTGCATACAGGGTGGCCTTGTCTGACGCGGGCTGGCTTGGCTCTGCGGCGCGAGCAGCATCAGGCGTCGCTTCCATAGGCAGCGGTGTGGCGATGCCAGTGACATCCCAGTGGGCTTGATGCCGATGCCCGGCTAGCTGATATAGGGCCCCTGAACGTGCCAGAAAGCCAAGCTGCTGGTCGTCCAAGTCAGCGCTGCGTGCCAGTTCCTTGGCACTGCGGATTATTCCCCGGCTGTATTTTTCAGCCTGACGTTGTGCTGTCATGATGCGCTCGCCGACATCAACTCTCAGGCCCTTGATCATCCGCAGGCCAAGGCGCAGTGCCGGTTCGGCGCCGGGTTGGTTCGACATCTCCAAGGTGTGATCCCATTGACTGACACACACATCCAAGGGGCGAACTTCGATGCCGTGGCGCTGGGCATCCTGCACCAACTGGGACGGCGAGTAGAAACCCATGGGCAGGGAATTGAGCAGGCCGCAGTAAAAGGCTGCCGGCTGATGGCATTTCAGCCAGGCGGAAATGTAGACCAGTAAGGCAAAACTGGCGGCGTGAGATTCGGGAAAGCCGTACTCTCCAAAGCCCTTCATTTGATTGAAAATACGTTGGGCGAATTCTTCGCTGTGGCCACGTTCGAGCATGCCGTTAACCAGCTTCGCTTCAAAGTGATCGAGTCCGCCGCGTTTCTTCCAGGCGGCCATAGCGCGCCTAAGCTGATCAGCCTCTCCGGCACTGAAGCCTGCGGCCACCATGGCCAGCTCGATCACCTGTTCCTGAAAAATAGGGATACCCAAGGTGCGCTCCAGCACGCGACGAACGCCGGAGCTTGCATAACTGACAGGTTCCAGCCCCTGACGTCGGCGCAAATATGGATGCACCATGTCCCCTTGAATCGGTCCCGGGCGGACGATGGCGACTTCGATCACTAGGTCGTAAAAGTTATGGGGCTTTAAACGCGGCAACATGGCCATCTGGGCCCGGGATTCGACCTGAAATACCCCCACGCTGTCACCGCGTTGGAGCATGGCATAGGTTGCTGGGTCTTCGGCAGGAATGTCTTGGATGGTGAGTGGTGGGGCCTTGGGGTTCGTGGCGTGAACCAACTGCAAGGCTTTGCGGATGGCAGTCAGCATGCCTAGTGCCAGCACATCAATTTTCAGCAGACCCAAGGTTTCCAAGTCTTCTTTGTCCCATTGAATGACCGTGCGGTCCGGCATGCTGGCGTTCTCTATTGGCACCAGTTGGGCCAGTGGTCCGGCAGAAATGACAAAACCGCCTACGTGTTGAGACAGATGCCGTGGGAATCCCAATATGGCATTAAAAAAGAGCAGAAATTGCTGAATTTGGGGGCTTTTTGGGTCGAGGCCAATGGAGCGCAAGCGCTCATCTAAGACATCTTGTTTATCCCACCAAGCCAGTGATTTGGATAGGAGGTCCAATACGCCCTGATCCAGTCCAACGGCCTTGCCGACGTCGCGAATGGCGCTGCGCGGCCGATACGTAATCAACGTGGCCGCCAAGGCGGCACGATCACGACCATAGCGTTTGTAGATGTATTGAATGACTTCTTCCCGTCGTTCGTGTTCAAAATCTACGTCAATGTCTGGGGGTTCCTTGCGCTCCATGGAAACGAATCGCTCGAACAGCAAATGCATTCGCGCAGGGTCCACCTCGGTGATGAACAGGCAGTAACACACGGCAGAATTGGCAGCAGACCCCCGACCCTGACACAAAATGTGCTGGCTGCGGGCAAACTGCACGATGTCCTGTACGGTCAGGAAATAGTGCTCGTAGCGAAGCTGGGCGATCAGATCGAGTTCTTTTTCGATCAACGTCACGGTGTCCTCCGGTATGCCTTGGGGCCAGCGTTGACTGGCTCCGTCATAGGTCAGCTGACGCAGGTAAGCCCCCGGTGTCAGATGCGGCGGAACCAAGTCCTCCGGGTATTCGTAACGCAGTTCGTCCATGTTGAACTGACACAGGTCTGCGATGGCGACGGTTTGTGCCAGCATTTCGTCTGGATACAGTTGTTGCAGACTCGTTATCGGCCGCAAGGTGCGTTCGGCGTTGCAAAACCCCTGGTAGCCCAGATTTTGTATGTCGGTTTTCAGTCGTATGGCGGTCATAATGTTTTGCAGTCCCTGACGTTCTGGGCAGTGGGTATGAACATCGTTGACGGCCACAATTGGTAATTTCAACGTAGTTGATAGGGTGAGGGCATTAGCGGTTTTGCTCAGATCCTGGCCGTCATGAAAAAGCCCGAGTCCGATCCAAAGGCGGGTGATGAGGTTTTTCAGTTGGGCACCCACAGTGGCAAGTTGTTCCACGTTCTGACCTTCACAGACCCAGATACCGAGACAGTCGCTCAGGCCTACCTGCAGGTCGTCTAGGGATAACTGGTAGGTGCCTTTTTCAGACCGTTTTCGCAGTTTGCTGATGAGACTGGCGATCTGACCGTAGGCTTGACGATTAGAGGCCAGCAGGATTAAACGACACGCTGGGCTGGCTTCTGGCCCGATGGCATCCGTTAGCACAAACTCTGCACCACAGATCAGTTTGATACCGCAGGCTTTGGCGGTCTTATGAGCTTTGACCAAGCCGGAATACGAGCATTCATCGGTAATGGCGATGGCGTCATAGCCCAGTTCATAAGCCTGTTGGACGAGTTCTTCCGGATGGGAAGCCCCCCGTAAAAAACTGTAATTGCTGATGCAGTGCAGTTCCGCATACCGTCGATGAGCGAAATGATTGCCAGTCTGACCTAGATACAGAGGTACCTGATCCCGTATGTCGGTAGAGACAGAGGACTTGGTGCTCGTGCTGTCAGACGTATTGCGCTGGTTCATATCACGCAAAATAGCCGTGTAGATACCAGCCGCCTTGCTGTGTTTGCGTAGGCGTCGTTTGGGGTGATGTGAAGACCCAGCACAATGCACCCTGGCGATGCCGGGCAACGTAGTAGTCCCGATACGGTGCTGTGACCAATGTACTGCTACGCACCTTGAGGTTGCTCTCGCTCAGGCGTTCGGGTCCTTGCAGCAGGGTCAGATGGTTGCCCGGTACGGGTTGGGGTTGATGAAAAAGCCAGATCGGACGTTTGCCCGGTAACAATCCGGCACTGCGGCTGTTGGTGGCTGCGGGGTCACTGGCGATGGCGGGTGTGTTTTCGTGTGGGATGCCTCTTGGGCCTCGCCATGCCTGTTCTGGGCTGTGTTGTGCTTGGGAGCGTATGCTATAGCAAGCCCCAGCCCCCAGCCGTGCGCTGAGTTCATCCACCAGTTCGCTTACGGCCATCGTGGCGCTGGCCGTGCTGCCGAACAGGTCTTGATTGTTGCTGATCCAGGATCGACTTAGCGTCATGTCTAGGCCAACGGTCAGCACCTCGGTGGGTAGGTCGATTTGTTCCAGTTTCAGGGCGCTTAGCTTCAAGATGTCTTGATGCCGTTGCTTGCCGTTGCCGAAGCGGATTGGCAGCTTGGTTGGTTCGCCTTTGAAGGGGGCAAACTGCCAACACAGGGTAATGCAGCCGTGTTGGTGAGCGATCAGCCAATACTCAAGTTGCTTGGCCAGATAGGGCATGGGGCCGCGCAGCAGCACGTCTTTATTGCTGATGGGTTTGAGTAAGTGCTGCTGTCGGAAAAAACGTGTTTGCGGACGTATGCTCAGTCTGGGGTCCGGCAACTCGCCCTGTAGACGGCCCAGATATTGGGTCAACTGCTGGCCAAAACGTTTGCCTAGACCGGCGCGTGGAAGCTGTATCAGTTGACCCAGAGTGTAAATGCCCATGTTACTCAGGCGCTCTAGGTTACGCTGGCTGAAGCCCTGGTTCAGAAGCTCTAATACATGCAGTGGCACATCGAAGAGGCGGCTGGTGTGCGCTCTGGCCAGCGCAATGGCGGCCTGTGGTGTCTGGGCCGATCGGGCAATGGCCTGATGATTCATGTCTGCGCAGAGCGCGAGAGCATCTTGAGCGATGACGTCGGCGTTACCCAACAGCATCAGGCTGCCTCGGATCTCCAGCACGATACAATCCGGTGCTTCCAGACTGACCACACTGCTGTAGCGGTACAGGGCTTGGGCCAAGTCCGCCAAATGCTCTTGTTCTTGATCTGGATTGCGCTCGAAATACGTCAGTTCAGAGCTGATGCTGTAAGCGGTTGCCAAGGTACAGCCGGGCAATATGCCAGCGGCCGCTGCCGCCTCATTCATATGACAAACCCGCTGCTCTTGGATGACGACCTGAACCTGCCCATTAGGCGCACCCTGGGACTGAAAGATGTCCAGAGGCAGTGTTGGGAAATGCAGCGCCAGCCACTTATGTTCTTGGCTGTCCGTTGAGTGCCTTGAAAGAGTGTGTTGAGTGGGCATGGCGGGTAGGGCTAGTGCAACGAGCTGTTTGCAGCCATATCGGACTCTGAGGGGTTCATATCGTAGGCAAAATCCGAGTAGACAGTATTTTCTTGCCCGTTTTTTAGAACAGTTTTTCTTTCTTGTTGGGTTGTTTGTGCATCCTGTTTTTGCCAGAGAGCCAATTGTTGATGCAGTGGCTGCATAAGGTCGTAAGGTGTTTGGGAGGCTTCAGCCAAACAGAGCTCGATGCCGTGAACCGGCCAGCCACCTTTGCGCTTGATGATGTCCAGCGACAACCGATCGACACTGTGTGTGGGGCGCAAAGCCAGACGCAGTTCCGCCAGACTCGATCGCGTGGTGGCGCTGATTGGGCGAAAAAACAGGGCCAGCGTGTGTCCGCTACGGGCAGCCAACTGTACTCGTCGGGTTTCTTTGATGTTGAGTTTGCGCTCGTCTGGCCAGGCCAGTACACCCGCACACCCGCTGGATAAACAGCAGCGTTCCATGCTCCACAGCGTGTCTTCGTGGGACTGTGTGCGCACCACTAGAATGTTGTGGGTATTCACGCCCCAGGCCCCAAGAGCCGTCGCATAAGGGATGAAAGGCGGGTTGATCCATACCACATAGGCGTTTTGGGTCAGTTGCTGCAAAACCGGCAGTATCAGGCGCAGTTCGCCAATACCGGCCTGTGGTAACAGCAGATCAACCAGTCCTTGTTGGGGCCAGCCCCCGCCAAGCAGGCGACTGTCCAATTCGGCGTAACCACTGGTCAAGGCCGTGTGCTGGGAGGGGTTAAGACCGGTAGTCGATAATAAGTCTTTGCCACGCCAGAGCATTGGATGGGTGAGGGCGTCGATGTCGGGTGTTTTGTCTGCTGACATAATGGATGCGAACGCTTAAAAATTAACTGTCGATTTCACTCACAGCGAGAAGCTGTATGTTTATACAGTATTTATACCCCAGCTACGGTGAATCTGTCCATCAATGTGGTTCTGAATGTGCTGGTCGGTTCGGTTTAAGTCTTCGGGTACTGGTTATTTTGATGAGGCTTGTTCAGACTCCGACAGGCAATACCGTCTGAGAAATGTGTGCTTATCACCATTTTGGGTGTTCGATGTGTTACATGGTTTGGGCTGTGCGTTAGCGCGTATAAAGACTCTGCAGGAATAAAAGCATGGATTTTGATTACGATTTATTTGTTTTGGGTGCCGGTTCTGGCGGTGTCCGCGCCAGCCGTATGTCGGCCAGTTATGGGGCTAAAGTAGCGGTTGCGGAATCGATGTTCCTTGGCGGTACCTGTGTCAACGTCGGCTGTGTGCCGAAGAAATTGTTTGTTTACGGTTCGCACTTTCACGAAGAGTTTCAAGACGCCAAAAACTACGGCTGGGATGTGCCGGAAAGCGCCTTTGATTGGCCAACACTTAGAGATAATAAGACAAAAGAAATCAATCGATTAAATGGTATTTATAACAATCTACTTGATGATGCTGGTGTCACTTTGTATGAGGCGCACGCACGCTTGCTTGATGCCCATACCGTACAGGTTGGTGAGGAAACCGTAACCGCCCGCTACATTCTGGTAGCGACAGGCGGTTGGCCGGTTATGCCTGAAATTCCCGGCATCGAGCATGCCATCAGTTCCAACGAAGCCTTCTACTTATCGGATTTTCCGAACCAAGTGACCGTCATTGGTGGTGGTTACATTGCCGTGGAATTTGCCGGTATTTTTGCCGGCCTTGGTGCAAAAACCACATTGCTGTATCGCGGCGAGATGTTTTTACGAGGCTTTGATGACTCGATTCGCGCCTTCGTCAAAGAGGAAATTGAGAAGAAGGGCGTTGAACTGCTGTTTGAAACCGAGGCGACGCATATTCACAAACAAGACGATGGCTCGTTACGCTTGGATCTGACGAACGGTAACACCCTGATAGCGGATACGGTGTTGTGCGCTACCGGCCGCAGCCCAAAAACCCAAGGCATTGGGTTGGAAGATGCTGGTGTGGCGTTAGGCGACAACGGACAAGTGCTGGTCAACGCCGATTATCAGACCAATGTTGAGAACATTTACGCCATCGGCGATGTCACCGACCGCATTCAACTCACACCGGTCGCCATCGAAGAAGCCATGTGCCTGTCCAGCAACCTGTTTACCGACCAGCCAAAACGCCGGATGGACTATCAAAACATCGCGACAGCGGTTTTTTGTCAGCCCAATATAGGAACGGTTGGTCTGACCGAGGCGGAATCGCTGGTGGACCATGCCGGCGATTTGGATATCTACGAATCTCAATTCAAGCCCATGAAACATACGATATCAGGCCGTGACGAACGCACGTTGCTGAAAATGATTGTATGTCGCAGTACCGATCGGGTGCTGGGTATTCATATGGTTGGCCCAGACTCCGGTGAAATCGTCCAGGGACTCGCGGTTGCCATGGTAGCAGGCGCAACAAAGGCGCAGTTCGATGCCACCGTGGGTATTCACCCCACCGCTGCGGAAGAATTCGTGACGCTGCGCAGTGTCAGCAGAGCGGCCTAGTCTCGGTACACCGCCGTAATTGAAGGAATAAAACGATGAATCAATCGAAGAATGCACAGGCTCGTTGGCAGGGTGTTGTCCAACTGGGACTCGCGTTGGCACTGGTCTTGGCCAGCGGCCAGAGTTACGCGAAAAACGTCATCTTTTTTCTTGGTGACGGCATGGGTATCAGTACCGTTACGGCGGCGCGCATTTATGCCGGGCAAACCGCCGGAGCGACCGGTGAAGAGTACAGCCTTGCCTTCGAAGAGTTTCCTCACCTAGCGTTGATCAAAACCTACAATACAGATGCTCAGGTGCCCGACAGCGCCGGCACCATTACGGCACTCACAACCGGGGAAAAAACCCGTATCGGTGTGCTGGGTATCAACGGCACCGTGGCGCGGGATGATTGTGCCGCCGCACTGCAAAACACCTTGCCCACGCTGGCAGAATTGGCGGAACAGGCTGGGATGGGGACTGGTGTGGGATCCACAGCCCGCATCACTCACGCAACCCCTGCGGGTGCCTACGCGCACACGCCCAATCGCAATTGGGAAAGCAGCGCGACGACCCCGGATGATGCGCAGGCGTTGGGCTGTCAGGACATCGCCAGCCAGTTAGTGGCCATGCCGTTTGGCGATGGCATAGACGTGATTTTAGGCGGCGGTCGTCGGGAATTCATGCCAACAGAAATATCGGATCCGGAGTACCCAAATAAGCAGGGTGCACGGGATGACGGACGCAATTTAATTGATGAGTGGCTCGCTGCTGACAGTAACCGGCGCTACGCCTGGAATGGCGATACGATTGCTCAGTGGCTTGCTGCCCCCGAGCCCTTGTCGGGTCAATTGATGGGTTTGTTTGAACCCTCTCATATGCAGTACGAGGCCGACCGAGCCAGAGATCCGGGTAAGGAGCCGTCGCTGCGCGATATGACCGCGCTGGCGGTCAAGCAATTGTCTGCCAAGAAAGAGGGTTATTTCTTGCTGGTAGAAGCCGGGCGCATCGATCATGCCCACCACTTTTCGAATGCCTTTCGTGCGCTGGGTGACACAGTGGCCCTGTCTGAGGCCGTTCAATGGGTGGTAGACAATGTGGACCTGTCCGAAACCCTAATCCTCGTGACCGCCGACCACAGCCACACCATGACCATCAGCGGTTATCCCCGACGTGGCAACCCGATCCTAGGTACCGTGGAGATGGAACCGGGTAAGCCGATGTTGGACGCGACGGGAAAGCCCTATACCACCCTGAGTTACGCCAATGGCCCGGGCTACAGGAAACAACGCCCCGACCTGAGCGATGTAGACACGCAAGCGAGGAATTTTCAGCAGTTAGGCACCGTCCCCATGCAGGCAGAGACCCACGCGGGAGAGGATGTGGCAGCTTTCGCCACCGGCGCTAACGCAACCGCAGTGCGCGGCGTGATGGAACAAAATAGGCTCTTTAACGTCATGTACGATGCGTTGTTTGAACAGTAGAAACCTGGCGTTCGTTACACGGTAGGGTTTTGCCGCTACCTAAATTCATATTGGGGGCTGTCTAGCCGCCACACCACAGCCCAGGAGATCCTATGGCGCTTATTACTGACTTCTTCTCACTGCTGGATAGCCTGCTGGGAAGTGCTGCCTATTTTCCGATTGCGCTGCTGGGTATGGGGTTGTTGTTCACGATCTATCTGGGTTTCCCGCAGATTCGATTCTTTGGGCACGCGTGGTCTGTACTCACGGGCAAGCATTCAACGTCGGATGATCCTGGTGATACGTCTCACTTTCAGGCCTTATCCACCGCGCTTTCCGGCACGGTAGGCACCGGTAACATCGGGGGCGTGGCTTTTGCGATTTTTTTGGGTGGTCCTGCGGCCTTGTTTTGGATGTGGGCAACGGCGTTTTTGGGCATGACGACGAAATTTGTCGAAGTTTCGATCAGTCATAAGTACCGCAAGCAAGACGACCAAGGGTTTATGGCCGGTGGCCCCATGTACTACATGGAATACGGGCTGGGTATGAAGTGGTTGGCGGTATTTTTTGCCATCGCCACCGTCATCAGTTCCTTTGGCTCTGGCAACATGCCCCAAGCCAACAATATGGCCTCTGGCATTGAGACGTCCTTTGGCGTGCCCACCTATCTGACGGGACTGGTTTTTGCGGGCCTGATGGGCTTCGTTATTGTCGGCGGTGTGCGTCGTATCGCAGCCGTAGCCGCCGCCTTAGTGCCCACCATGGGTGTGCTGTATGCCTTGGGAGCCTTTGCGGTGATCTTCTCCAATCTGGACCAAGTCATACCCGCATTTTCTTCGGTCTTTGAGTACGCCTTCACGGGTTCGGCAGCAGCAGGAGGTTTTTTAGGAGCGTCTTTTGCCTATGCCTTTAATCGCGGCGTCAATCGCGGCCTGTATTCAAACGAGGCTGGGCAGGGTTCGGCGCCCATCGCTCACGCAGCGGCGAAAACCAAGGAGCCAGTTGCTGAAGGCATGGTGGCCATTCTTGAACCCTTCATCGACACCCTGATCATCTGTACGTTGACGGGATTGGTGATTTTGTCCTCAGGTGTTTGGCAGGAAAAATACACCACAGCCTTCAGTCAGACCGACACCGAAATCATAGCAGGTGCCTACAGTGACAAGGACCCAGAGCATGTCAGTCAACTGTCGGCCCATTTAGATCTGATGCCACCGGCAAATGACCCCGTCCGGGCCTTCAGCGGTACGCTGAAGGTTGAGGCCGGTGTGCCTGACCTGACCAATGTCACGATCCTGCATAACCGTTCCGTTGCTGAGAATGTGCGAGTGTCCGCACAAGGTGTGCCGTTCGACGGCCTCATGGTGATCGAAGAGGGAGAGCTGATGGACCGATCGCTCAACCTCAGTGGAGAATCTCTGCTGCACTCGGTACCCCTGACGAGCAAGGCCTTCGAGCAGAGCTTCCTTGGCAGTTATGGCGGCTTACTGGTGGCCCTGGGATTAACGCTGTTCGCTTTTTCTACGGCCATTGCCTGGTCTTACTACGGCGACCGCGCGATTACCTACTTGGTCGGCACCGCGTGGGTTCTGCCTTATCGGTGTCTGTACGTGCTGGGATTTTTTCTGGCGACCGTTGTAGATACGTCCTTGATTTGGTTGATCTCAGCGGTAACCGTTGCGCTGATGACTCTGCCTAACCTGATTGGCATGTTCTTAATGCGCAAAGAGGTTAAGCAGATGACTCAGGACTACTGGCAAAAAGCCCGCTCCGCCGGGGGCGGCTAGCGCGCAGTGCAGCTCAGGCACATGGCGTAGACGTGTCTGGGATCATTAAATGCTGAAAGTTGGTCAATACTGCTGCGTAAGGTTCCCAACCAAGGCAACTGTCGAGTCCATTGGTCGAGGCTGTTATTGGCAGGCGTTGTTCCCGTCGCCTGCATCAGTTCCATCATAATCAGGCTCTGTGGGTCCAAGGGCATCCGAATATCCTCGGTGGTCCAGTTCGCTAGACCCGCGAGTTCTGCAGCGTGGTGTGTGGCTTGCTGTAGGCCGCCCAGTTCATCGACTAGGCCGATATCTTTTGCGACGAGACCACTCCAAATCCGACCCTGAGCAATCGCTTCCACCTCTGTCTGGGACATGCCGCGCCCATTCACCACCAAATCAATGAATTCTGCGTAACCGTGTTCAATGGAAAGCTGAAGGATACTTTGCGCTTGGTCGCTCAGGTTACCGACAACACTAAGGCCGCGGGCGAGAGGTGCGCTGGAGACACCATCGGCGTGAATACCCATGGCACCCAAACTCTCTGAGACATTGGGCAGAATGCCGAAAATGCCAATGGAGCCGGTGATGGTGGTGGGTTCTGCAAAGATTGCGTCTGCGTTGGCAGAGACCCAATAACCACCAGAGGCCGCCACCGTGGCAAATGATGCCACAACAGGCTTGCCTGCCGCCTGCAGGGCCAGCAGCTCTTCACGAATCAATTCCGAGGCAAAGGCGCTGCCCCCGGGGGAATCAACCCGTAACACGAGGGCTTTGATTCGCTCGTCGTGCTTAGCGACGCGGATGCGTTCCACCAAATCTTCAGCGCTGGCAACATCACTGCTGGACAGGCCAGACTCCATGA
>MDSV01002254.1_pt1 | contig 12425 bp, 10 predicted proteins | sample 810851 | NCBI WGS metagenome assembly MDSV01 (sample SAMN05326640, study PRJNA326480) | marine metagenome | isolation source: seawater | place: Atlantic Ocean: North East | collected 2012
CTCCTGAAAACCTCAAAGACATTACAAAATTGATGCAAAAAATAATTAATAAAAATTCTTTGTTTGTTGGGAAAGAGGTATCCAAATCTGAAGCTTTTGAATTGGTCAAAGATAATCAATATAAAAAAGAAATTTTAGAATCTATGGAAGAAGATTCTAGGGTGACATTTTGGAGTCATTCTAATGGGGAATTTGAAGATTTATGTCGTGGAGGACATGTTAATAGTACTGGAGAAATCAAGTCATTTAAATTGCTAAGTACAGCGGGAGCATATTGGAGAGGCGATGAAAACAATACAATGCTACAAAGAATTTATGGAACTGCATGGGAATCAAAAGAAGCATTAAGGGATTATATAAACAAAATAGAAGAGGCTGAAAAAAGAGATCATAGAAAGCTTGGTAAATCATTGAATTTATTCTTCTTTGATCCTATAGCTCCAGCAAGTCCATTTTTTTTACCAAATGGAACAATTATATTAAATGAGTTAGAAAAATATGTAAAAGAATTATATGATTTTTATGAATATCAAGAGGTTATAACTCCTCAAATTTTCAATACAGAGCTATGGAAAAGATCTGGGCATTACGAAAACTATTTAGAAAATATGTTCTTCGTTTCCATTGATGAAAAAGAATTTGGTGTAAAACCAATGAACTGTCCGGCTGCAGCCATGGTTTATGCATCTAATATTCATAGTTATAGAGAATTGCCTCTAAGACTTGCTGATTTTGGTAGATTGCATAGAAATGAGCGATCTGGAGTTACTCATGGCTTAACTCGTGTAAGGTCTTTTTCTCAAGATGATGCACATATTTTTTGCAAATTTGATCAAATTGAAAGTGAAATTAGTAATTTTCTACAAATGCTAGACGATTCATATAAAACTTTCAAATTTGATAATATCAGATTTGAACTATCTCTTAGACCAGAAAAGAGAGTTGGAGATGACAATACTTGGAATGAATCAGAAAAAATCTTAAAAAATATTTTAGAGACAAATAAATATCAGTATAGTATGCAATCAGGGGAAGGTGCTTTTTATGGCCCTAAAATCGATGCTTTTGTGCCAGATGCCCTAGGCCGAGAGTGGCAACTTGGTACTGTTCAGTTAGATTTTTCTTTACCAGAACGTTTTGATTTAGAGTATATTGAAGAAGATGGCTCCAGGCAAAAGCCAGTAGTTATTCATAGAGCAATGCTTGGTTCACTTGAGAGATTTTTAGGTGTTTTGATTGAACATTTATCAGGAAATTTTCCAACATGGCTTTCACCTATACAAGCAATTATAATTCCTATTACGGATAATCATAAGGATTATGCATTTGAAATATATAAACAATTTAGGTCAAAAAAAATTAGAATTGAAGTTGATGAATCAAATGATAGAATGAACGCCAAGATAAGAAATGCTCAATTGAGAAAAATACCTTATATGTTCATCATTGGAGACAACGAGGTGTCCTCTAAGACAGTATCCGTTAGAACAAGAAAAGGTGAAGAAATAAATTCAACTAGTATAGAAGGCATATTAGAAAAAATAAATTCGGAAATTTTAAATAGATTTTAATGTTTACAATTTTATAAATAGAAATTACGTTTATAATATAAGATAATAAGGTTTATGATTATGGATAATGAAATAACGTTACATCGGGGTTTGCAAGGTGTATATTTTGATAGAAGTGAAACAACTTTTATTGATGGAAAAGATGGTGTACTTGAATACCGTGGTTACAATATCAATGATTTAGCTGCTAATTCTTCTTTTGAAGAAACTTCATATCTATTAATTTACGGGAAACTTCCAAATAAAGAGGAATTATCTGAATTTGATGCAATTTTAAAATCTTACAGAAAATTGCCTGAAGAAATTTTTCATGTAATAAAACTTGTTAAAGATTCTCATCCAATGGATGCTCTTAGGACAGCTGTTTCAGCACTTGCATCATACGATGAAGATAGGAATGATAACTCTGTTGAAGCCACTATAAGAAAAGGTATAAGATTAACTTCTCAAGTTGCTACTATTGTGATGGCTCACCACAACATTCGTCATGGTAATGACCCTATAGAGCCAAGTGAGAAATTAAATCATGCTGGTAATTTTCTCTATATGTTAAATGGAGATATACCAGATCAAGATACTGTAGATCTTATGGATAAAGACTTTGTTTTACATGCAGATCATGGATCAAATGCGTCAGCTTTTACAGCAAGAGTTGTTGCCGGAACTTCTGCTGATATTCACGGGGCAGTTACGGCAGGTATAGCAGCTCTTTCAGGTCCATCTCATGGTGGTGCTGCTGAAAATGTTATGCAAATGGCAAAAGATATTGGAAAGCCAGAAAATGCAGAAAATTATGTAAAAAATCTACTATCTAATCGCGAAAGGGTTATGGGTTTTGGTCATAGAGTGTATAAAGCTGAAGACCCACGAGCTGGCCACTTAAGAGAAGGAGTTAGGAAATTAAGTCTTCAAATGGGTGAACCGGAGTGGTATCAAATACTGGAAAAAGTTGTAGAAGCTATGAGTCCTTATGCTAGAAGAGGCATTCATGTCAATGTAGACTTTTTTGCTGGGGTTATTTATTATCTCAATGGAATCCCGCAAGATCTTTTTGTTCCTATTTTTGCAGTGGGTAGAATTCCTGGATGGACTATTCAAGTAGTAGAGCAATTCAAACATAATATATTAATTAGACCATTACTACAATATACGGGTAAAAGGCAACAAGATTATATTCCTATTTCAGATCGGTAAATAGTTAATATGAATTCGTTAGAAGAATTAATTCTTCAAAGAATTAAGACTAATGGCCCAATTACTTTTTCTTCTTTTATGACTTCGGCTTTGTATGATAAAAATTTTGGTTACTACTCAAAAAAAACAAATAAGCATCCTTTAGGTATATATGGAGATTATTATACAAGTCCCCTTGTTCACCCTGCATTTGCATCTTTAATAGCTATTAATATTCATCAGTTTTGGAAAATAATTGGTGAACCAAATGAATTTACTATAGTTGAAATAGGTGCAGGCAATGCATACCTATATAACGAGATAATTTCATTTTATAAAAAAAATATTCCAAATTTTTTCGATAGACTAAAGTATTATCCAGTAGATATATTTTCAGATAAATCAAAAAATATCTATGAGATTGATAATATTCCTAAAGATATTGTAGGGTGTGTGATTTCAAACGAACTCATAGATGCATTTCCAGTTAATAGGTTCATTTTTAAGGATAGAAAAATTCAAGAAATATACGTAGATTACGATTATAAAAATAATACTTTTATAGAGAAAATTAATGATGTAAGTGAACCAGAAATTGATGGTAGAGTTTCACCATTTACGAAAAATTTTCAAGATGGTTATATAGGAGAAGTAAATTTAGGAATAGGTTATTGGGCTGATGTTATTTCTTCGATATTAAGCTTGGGTTTTGTTATTACTATTGATTATGGTTATGAAAGAGACAAGCTATACTCTAGTAAAAATAGAGATGGTTCATTAAGATGTTATTTTCAACATAATTTGTCAAATAACCCTTACTCCAATATTGGGTATCAAGATATTACTGCTCACGTAGATTTTACAACAGTTAATCACTCGTTAATTGTGAATGGTTTTGATAAATTATTTTATATGTCACAAAAAAAATATCTTAAATATTTAGGAATAGAGTTTTTTTTTGATGAACTAGATAAAGCATATACAAAAAAAGAAATCTCTAACGAATTTTATCATAAGCAAAAATATGCTATTAATTTGCTAATTGATGAAAATCGTTTAGGCAATTTTCAAGTATCAATTCATTCAAAAAATATAACTAACTATGAAAAAAATATTGTAGAAAATCAATCATATGTTTACTATAAAAATATGGTTTTTTTAGAACAAGATTCGAAATTAAGTTATCCAGACTTAAGAAACTCAGCTCTTTCATTCAGTAACGATAATAAAGAGATTGAAACTTGGAAAGATATTTTTGATATTAAATAATTGGGGTTTAGATTGATATTTACGAGTTTATATAAAAAACACGAAAGCTTAGGTGCAAAATTAGTAGATTTTAATGGATACATGATGCCATTAAATTATAAGAACGGAATTGTATCCGAAGTTGTTTCTATTAGAAAAGATGTCGGAATGTTTGATGTTTCACATATGGGAAGAATCGTACTTGAAGGAACAGATGCAAAAAAAATACTATCAAAATTTTTATGTGCTAATTTAGATAATTTAGATATAGGAAAATCGAGGTATACAATTTTTTTAAATAATGAATGTCAAATTGTTGACGACCTGATTGTTTCAAATATGACCAGCAATACTTTTCTTTTAGTAGTGAATGCCTCAAATCGAAATAGCATTGTAAATATAATCTCTTCAAGTATAGAGCATGGCACCGATATTAATTTTCGAGATGATACAAATCATACTTCTATGATTGCTCTTCAAGGGCCTAGATCATCAGAAATATTACCTGTAATAAAAACAATAGAAAAATATGAGATTAAAAAAACCTTTATTGATAAATATGAAGTCATTATTTCCACAACTGGATATACAGGTGAAGATGGTTGTGAAATAATTTGTTCAAATGAAAATGTTGCTAATATATGGGAATTTTTATGTGATAAAAAGGTAAATCCTTGTGGATTAGGAGCAAGGGATGTATTAAGATTAGAAGTAAGTTTGCCCCTCTATGGAAATGAGTTAAATTTAGAAACCAATCCTTTTGAGGTGAATTTGGGTAGATTAATAGATTTTTCAAATAAGAATTTATTATCTTATAAAAAACTTTATTCTTTATCAAAAAAAGAATCACAAAAAAAATTAGTAAGTTTTAAAATGACTTCCAGGGGAATACCAAGGAAAGATTATAAAATTTACAATGGAGAAAAAACTATTGGATTTGTAACTTCTGGTACTTTTTCTAGTAATTTAGGTTTAGGAATTGGATTAGCTTTTATAAGTGATGGTGATACAAAAATTGGTAGAAAAATTTCAATTGATATTAGAGGTAAAATGCAAGGCGCAGAAATAGCAAAAAGAAGGTTTGTGTAAGAAGGTTAGATATGTATCCAGAAGAAATAAAATATACTAAAGATCATGAATGGGTGAGAGTAAATAAAGATATTGCTGAAATAGGTATTACAGTTTTTGCAGAGCAATTATTAGGAGATGTTGTATTTGTGGACCTGCCAGATCTTGGTGATGATATAGTACAGTTTTCAAAGTTTGGAGAAATAGAATCTGTTAAAGCCGTTAGTGATTTATTTGCCCCAATTAGCGGAGAAATTATAGAAAAAAATATAGATATCGATAAATTTCCTGAAACTGTTAACAATGATCCTTTTAATAAAGGTTGGCTTTTAAGAGTAAAGATTAAGGATAATTCTGAATTAGAAGAATTATTAGATCTTAAGGACTATGAAAAATTAATAGATGAAAAATAAACTTAGCAATAATTTTCCATATATACCAAACACTGAAACTGAAAAACAACTTATGCTAAAAGCAATAGGTGTTAGGAATTTTGATGATTTAGTTAAGGAAATTCCTCGCAAGTATTTAAACCCAGAAATCGATATACCTGAAGATCTCTCAGAGCAAGATTTAGTTAATTTACTAGATAATATTTCTCGTAAAAATCGCTCAATGGGAAGTTTTGATGCATCTTTTTTAGGTGCTGGAGTTTACGATCATTATGTTCCTTCATTAGTAAAATCTATTGTTCAAAGAGGAGAATTTGTTACTGCTTATACACCTTATCAACCTGAAGTTTCACAAGGAACTTTACAGGTTGGATTCGAATTTCAAACATTTATTTCTGAAATTACAGGTATGGATGTATCTAATTCTGGTATGTATGATGGACCAACTGCTTTTGCAGAAGCTTGCTTGATGGCTGTAAGAATAAAAAGGAATAAAAATATTGGCGTATTATATTCTGTTGATGAAAAATTAATCGATGTACTTAAATCATATACGATGTTTCAAGATGTAAATATTATAAAAATTGAAAAAGATCAGTTAAATAAAGATGACCTAAATATAGCATGCTTGGCATTTCAAAATCCAAATAGTTTTGGAGAAATCGAAGATATAAAAAAATTAACTGAATTCGCCCACAAAAATAATAATTTAGCTATTGCTCATGTAAACCCAATTTATCATGGAATGTACGAATCTCCTGGAAAACATGGTGTAGATATTGTAACTGCTGAAGGACAAAGTTTAGGTGTTCCAACTTCTTATGGTGGACCGTTTATTGGCCTATTTGCATCAAAAAAAGAATATCTTCGCCACATGCCTGGACGGATAATAGGTAAAACAAAGGACAAAGATAATAATGATGCTTTTGTACTTACATTGCAAACAAGGGAGCAGCATATAAGAAGAGAAAATGCAACATCCAACATATGTACTAGTACTCAATTGATATCACTAATCGTCACAATTTACTTGGCTACTTTAGGTAAGCAGGGATTTAATGAACTAGCTCATTTATGCTATCAAAAATCTCATTATGCAGCATCCCAGATATCAAAAATTAAAGGCTTCGAAATTTATAATAAAAAATTCTTTAATGAATTTGTTATTATCTGCCCTGATCGGCCAAAAAATATTAATAACTTCTTGTTAGACAATAATATATTGGGAGGGAAAGATGTCTCAAAAAGAATTCATAATGGGTTAATGATTGCTCTTACTGAAAAAAACTCAAAACATCAAATTGATAAATTAGTTAGTAGTTTAGGAAATTATAAATGTTAAAAAATCATGATAACAATACTAAATTATTATTAGATATATCAAACGATGGCAGAAGGGCATTCACTTTGCCTCAATGTGATGTACCTTTCCAAGAAATCACTGATAAAGATAATTTGATTAGCCAAGTAAATTTACCAGAGGTTTCTCAGCTGGACCTTGTCAGATACTTTACTAATCTGAGCCAAAAAAATTATTCTATTGATACAAACTTTTATCCTTTGGGTTCGTGCACTATGAAATACAACCCTAAAGTTAATGATCAAATAGCAAGTCTTGATGGCTTCAGCAGTATTCATCCTCATCAACCTGAAGAAACAGTACAGGGTGCAATAGAATTATTATATGACTTACAAAAATTATTAGGAAACATTACCGGTTTAGAGGGAGTATCATTATCACCGTTAGCTGGAGCCCAAGGTGAATATTCAGGTTTGTTAATTGCCAGAATGTTTCATGAAAGTAATGGAGATTCAAAAAGAAATATAGCCCTTGTTCCTGATTCAGCTCATGGAACAAATCCCGCGTCAGCAAAGATGGCTGGCCTTGAAGTGGTTACAGTAAAATCCGATGAAGAAGGTAATATAGATATTGAAAACTTGAGAGAACTAGCAAATGAAAAAACAGCAGTATTTATGATAACAATTCCTAGTACTCTAGGAATTTTTGAGCCAAATATTTTAGAAATTACTAAAATAATCCATGAGGCTGGAGGGTTAGTATACGCTGATGGCGCAAACTTAAATGCTTTACTTGGGTTAGTTAGGTTATCTGACCTTGGGGTTGATATATGCCACTCAAATCTTCATAAGACTTTTTCCACACCTCATGGTGGTGGCGGGCCAGGTTCAGGTCCGGTAATGGTAAATAGTAAGCTTAAAAAATTTCTCCCTTATCCAGTAGCAGAAAAAAATAATAATGATTACAGCTTGATTAAGCCTGAAAATTCAATAGGTGTAATTAATGGGTTTTATGGTTCATTCTTAATTGCAGTTAGAGCTTATTCTTATATTAGATCTTTAGGAAAAAATGGGATTAGATCTATTTCAGAAAATGCAATAATCAATGCAAACTACATTCAATCACAATTAAAAGATTTCTATGAAGTTTTTTCAGATAGATACTGCATGCATGAAACTGTAATTTCTGCAAAAAAACAGAAAAAAAATGGCATCTCAGCATTGGATATTGCAAAAAGGTTACTTGACTATGGAGTCCATGCTCCTACAATGTACTTTCCTTTAATTGTTGAAGAAGCATTAATGATTGAACCAACAGAATCAGAGACAAAAGAAACTTTGGATAATTTTATTTCCATAATGTTGAAAATTCACGATGAAGTAAAGAATTCTCCCGAAATTGTTAAGAATGCTCCACATAATGTTTTTCATAAAAGATTAGATGAAGCTTCAGCTGCAAGAAATCCCATATTAAAATGGAAAAAATAAAAATTTTATTTTATACTTTAGTTATTATTTAATTAATATTTAGGAGTAAAAATTTGGCTAGACACACTAAGATGAAAGTTCTTAATAGTATAAATGATATAGGTGTCGTTCCTGTATTTTATAATGGTGATATAGATATACTAAAAAATGTAGCGAAGTCCTGTGCAGCAGGTGGTATATTATTACTTGAGTTTACAAATAGAGGAGATCATGCGTGGGAAGTTTTTTCTCAATTAGAAAAATTTTGTAGCAAAAACTTACCAGAAGTTATTTTAGGTGCAGGGTCAATAGTTGATGCTGGTACTGCCTCTATGTATATTTCATCTGGAGCTAATTTTATAGTGGGTCCGGTAACAAATTTTGAAGTTGCAAAGGTTTGTAATAGAAGAAAAATTCCTTATATGCCTGGCTGTGGAACAGCCTCAGAGATTTCAAATGCTCAAGAACAAGGTGCAGATATTGTGAAAATTTTTCCTGGTAGTGCTGTTGGTGGCCCAAGTTTTGTAAAAGATATATTGGGACCTATGCCTTGGTCAGACATTATGCCAACAGGAGGAGTTGATATAACAGAAGAATCTCTCAAGCCTTGGTTTGACTCTGGTGTTGTTGCTGTAGGTATGGGATCAAAATTTATATCTAATGATATTATCAAGGATAAAAACTGGGACTTATTAAAAGAAAGAAGTTTGTCGGTTTGCAAACTTGCAAAGAGATTAAAAGAGAAGAAAGGCTAAATATGTCAAATATTGTTACTTTTGGAGAAATTATGCTGCGATTGGCAACTCAGCGAAGAGAGAGGTTTACTCAAGCAAGAGAATTTGAAGTAACTTATGGAGGTGGAGAATGTAATGTTGCGGTTACTCTGTCAAATTTCGGTTTAGATGCAACTTTTGTTTCAGCTATACCAGATAATGATATAGGCCAATCTTGTATAAATTATATTAGGCAATTTGGTGTAGATACTTCAAAAATTTTAAGGCAGGGTAAAAGGTTAGGTATATATTTTCTTGAGTCAGGAGCATCAATGAGAGCTTCGAAAGTTGTATACGATCGAGCAGCATCAGCTATTTCTGAAGTCCAATCAAATCAATTTGATTGGGAAGAAATCTTTGATGGAAAATCATGGTTTCATTTTACTGGTATTACACCAGCAATTTCATCTGCTGCTTCTAATGAATGTATGGTTGCTGCAAAAGCAGCAAAAAAAATGGGGCTAGTGGTTAGTGCAGATATGAATTATAGAAAAAATTTATGGTCACCAGAAGATGCACAAAAAACAATGATTCCTTTGATGGAGTACGTAGACGTTGCAATTGGGAATGAAGAAGATGCTGAAAAATGTTTAGGAGTTGCTGCTGAAGGAGTTGATGTTACTACAGGTGAAATCGATGCAAACGCTTATGAGTCTGTTGTTAAAGACTTAGTTTCTAAGTATGGGTTTAAAAAAGTTGCTATAACACTGCGCGAGAGTCATTCTGCTGATGACAATGATTGGAGTGCTATATATTTTGATGGTAAGGATATTCTTATAGGAAATAAATATCCTGTAAGAATAGTTGATAGAGTTGGAGGAGGAGATGCATTTTGCGGTGGCATGATATATGGACTTAATCGTAGCGATTGGTCATCTAGAGAAGTATTAGATTTTGCTGTTGCTTCCTCAGCGGTTTCTCATACATTTCATGGTGATTTTAATTTAGTTTCTTTGAAAGAAGTACTTTCTGTTGCTGGAGGTGATACATCTGGTAGAGTTCAGAGGTAATTAAAAATTTTTATATAATTTACTTTTTTCTAGATTGATAACTTGAAAATTTACTCCAGACTTTTCAGCTGTAGGTTTACCTTCTTTAAGAACAAGCCAGGTTCCATTATCTGAAACAGATTTTCCATTTATCATTATAACTTTTCCTGCAACGATTGACATGCAGGCTTTATTTATTTGCGGGTCAATGATAGTTATGTCTGCATCAGAACCCTCAGATAAATGACCTTTATTTTCTAGTCCTAGCATTTTTGAAGGAGAATAACTAAGTTTAGTTACGGCATCTTTTAGGCTCAATGCTCCAAAATTAACGAGAGCCATTGTTTTTTCTATAGCAACATTTCTGGGTATGTATCCTCCATCTGTAGATATAGCATCAACTACAAAATCATCGCTATTTTCATATTTTTCTGTTGATAATTTAAATGCACTAGATGGTGGATTTACTGGAAAACTCAAGCTTGCATTAGTTAAAGATTTTTCCCAAAATTTAACTGCTTCATCTCCGCTAACTAGTACATTACGATCATTTTTAACTACCAATGCAGAACCGTATCCCTCAGATAAAGCCTTACGTAATCCGTTTTCATTAGGTTCATATCCCCCTAATATAAGACAATTTTGTGCAACATTATATACAAGATTACCGTTTTCATCACATAATCCATTAGTTCCATTTATCTTAGACATATATGCTTCCGTTACCCACTGATTTTTCATGTTTTTTATTATGGATATAGCCTCTTCAACTTCTTTTTCTTCTTTATTTACCAACCCTCTAGTGTATGAGTTTATATGTGCTACATGAAGTCTTCCTTTCTCAGTAGACTCTGGTACTTCTCTTAATCCTATAATGTCACTTCCTGCAGTTTTTGAGCCAACATGAAAAGCTACCCAAGATAATTGGTCATTAGCTTCCTTGATTACTCTACTATTTGCATCAACACTAAATGGAAAATATCCCCCCAGTATCTTAACTCCAATTCCTCCCCTTTTTTTTACATCAAAAATTATATCTCTTAGTGTCATATTGTCGGGATCGTCTTTGTTTACAGTTTTATGTGGAACTAGACCCATGATTGTTGCTACATTTAAACCAGCTCCATTTTCTTTCATACCTTCTACCATAATGTCTGGTTCACCTGCCAAATCGAGGGCTGTTGTTGTTCCAGATTCAGCAAGCATTTTATGACCATAATCACTATTGATATTATCGTTGAATACTGCTGAAAGATGGGCATGAGTATCAATATGACCAGGCATAAGAATTTTACCTTCTTGATCAATTGTTTCAGGGCTTCTAGAAGTTTGAATATTCTTAGCTATTTCATAAATTTTTCCGTACTTAATGCCTACATCTAATTTTTCATCGATGTTATTTTTTGGATCAATTACTCTTGAATTTTTTATAATTAAATCTAAATTTTTACTCATGTTTTCTTTCTAATCATTTATAATATTATAGTTATGAAAAAATTATATTATTTGATTTTTATTTTAGTTTTAATAAATTTCTCTAATACTTTATTTGCAGAGGAAAATAATACACTTCCAGGTTATAAATATCTTGGTAATTATAATGCTAATCCTCATGAAGTTGAAGTATATATTACTCCCAATGATCCTAAAATAGGATATATAAGACTTGCAACAAAGATAAAAAATTTAGAAGATAAAACTTATATTAATAATGCTAAAGTAGAAATATATTTAACAAATAAAGATTCAGGGGCTAAATTATATAACTTGGCATTAAATTCTCCTAACGATTATGTACATTATTTATCACAATTTGAGTTAGAAGAATCAGGTGAATGGATCATTGATTTAGAGGTGGAAAGCGATAATGGCAAAAGCTTGACACTAATTGAATTTATTGCTTCTGATGAAGTCCGTGCCGGGCATAATAATATGTGGGGAACTTTGTTGTTCTTATTTGTTTGTATCACATTTTTAGCTGGGATTTTTTGGTTAAAAATAAGTTCTAATAGGGCAAAGAGAAGACAAAATTAATAGTCTTTTAAGCCTCCATCGAAAAAAATTAATGGATCTCTATCATAATGTTTAGGAGGATAATGTTTAAATGCTTCTTCATTTAAATTTACTCCAATTCCTGGTTTATTTGGGATTTCAAGATATCCACCTACTCGCTTAATTGGCTCGTCTACTAAATCTTTTTTTATACCTGAATTATCATCATATGGATATTCTTGTACAGGTATATTATGAACTGATGCATCGATTTGAATACACGAAGCAGTAAGGATGCAACTTAAGGGGTTATGAGGAACAACCCCAGCATAAAAAGCTTCAGCCATATTTGATATTTTCTTTACGTTCGTAATCCCACCCGCAAGAGATAGATCTGGCCTTATATAACTAGCACCTTGATTAACTAATAAATCTTTAAATTGGTACAAAGTA
>MDSV01207696.1_pt1 | contig 12425 bp, 10 predicted proteins | sample 810851 | NCBI WGS metagenome assembly MDSV01 (sample SAMN05326640, study PRJNA326480) | marine metagenome | isolation source: seawater | place: Atlantic Ocean: North East | collected 2012
AAATTAAAAGAAGAATTTTCACATGAAAAAATATCAGGAGACTATGATAGTGCCTGGAGCAGCTTTATAGAAAGATAAAAATGACAAATTTTTTAATAATATTATCATCCGTATTATTTATAGTTTTGTGCATTTCTGTGTACTTCAACATCAAACACGCGCTAGTTATCATAAAGTTTACTGAAAAAATTGAAAACTCTTTGGATGTAATGGATCAAAAATATGTTTCAATATCTGAAATTTTGGAAAAGCCAGTTTTCTTTGATAGCATTGAAGTAAGACAGGTAATAAAGGACATCTCTGATGCAAGAGATTCTCTTTTATTTGTTGCAAATTCAATTTCAAAAATTGAAGATGAATCAGGAGATGAATAGGTGTCAGTCACAGGTGTAAAGAAAGTTGTAAAAAGAAGAAGAAGAAAAAGAGGAAAAAAGAGGCTATATTTTGGAACAGAGACTCATGATTCAATAGTCGTTTATCAAAACGAAGAGTGCATTAGAGAGCGTGAAAAAATATATGTTGAAAAAATATTACCTTCTTTTGAAAAGCTTGTAGAGAATTTAATTTTTATACATGGGTTTGTCAAGCCAAATAGCCCATATGAAGAAATAAAAAATGACTGTGTAACTTTTTTGTATGAGACACTTTTTAAATTTGACGCATCAAGGGGCACAAAAGCATTTTCCTATTTCAATGTTGTTGCAAAAAACTGGCTAATAATAAACAGCAAAAAGAAAACAAAGCTAATGAAGAGAAATGTTAGCATGGAAGACTCAGAGTCTCTTAGCACAAGAGACCAGCTTGCAATAGAATCGCACAATGTTCAGGAGAATCCAGATATTGTAATGATGAAGAGAGAGTCTATGGTAGACATGTTTAATCTTATGAATGAGATAAGAGGTAAGTTATCTTCAGATAACGAGCTATCTTGTATGAATGCAATTATTAAGCTATTTGAACATATTGAAGATCTTGACATGCTAAATAAAAGAGCCGTGTTTGTTTATATAAGAGATATATCAGGATTAAATCCAAAACAGCTATCAATAGCAATGTCTGTAATTAGAAAGCATTACAAGGCACTTAAAAAGACTGATAAGTATGATATATTTTTCTAAGGAGTAGAGATGTCAAAAGCTATAAACGACATGGTAGATAGAAACGACAAGAAAGAAAAAAAGATTGAAAGTTTCTCTGAAATACTTGATTCTCTTGAAGCAACTGAAGACAAGAAAAAGCTGCTATGGAAAGAAATATACGAAAATGCTCTAAATGATAGAGAGAATGCGTATGTTTTATTTACTGAGCTTCTACAGCAATCTCAAGGAAATGCTGCAAATCATGCAATGTTTGGCCCGATTATGTCAAAATATCTAGAGAGAATGTCAAAATCTAATGATCAAATACTAAGGCTAGCAGAACTAATTGCAAAAGCTGAAGAGACATCAGCAGCTATTAACCCAGACGACATATTTGATAAAATTAGCGGATAGGGAGATTCAATGGGTGCTCAGACGACAATTGCTGATGGAAAAACAGGACAGGATGGATCGTATAAAGACGATCCAGGTTCTAGGATTTTATTTGAAGCTGTTGTAGTTGATTGCTATTCAAATCCTGCAGCAATGACTACTGAAGAGAAAAAGCTTCTTCGAGGGGGCGCAAGTAGAGTTAGCAATACAGGTGCTATAGATACTATGCCTAGAAACAGTATAAAAGCAAAAGTAGTATCTGATGGCGCAGGTGCAAGCGGAACTGCAGCAATATTTTATCCTCTTTTCTCTCCTCATCTGTGTATGCCAGTAAAGCCTGGTGAGCAAGTATGGGTAATATTTGAAGCAGGTCCCGAAAGTCAGGGATTTTGGGTAAGTAGAATATCATCAAACTATAGTGTCGATGATTTAAACTATACACATAGAGATCGTGATACACTAAATGAGATTTTCAAAAATACAAAGCTTGTAGGAACTGCAGATCACATTCCCAAGGTGACTGATGCACCTCTATTTAATAATGGAAAAATTCAAAAAAGCGGACAGATTAGAACGCTTCCGGGAAAAGATGATTATGAAACTTATTTTAATAACTCAATAGCGAGAAAGGAGTTTGTGCCAGAAGCTGTTCCACGCTTCACGAAAGCATCACCCACTTTAGCTCTTCAGGGATCAAATAACACACTTATAACACTTGGCACAGAGACTACAGAAGGGGTTGTGTCTGAGGATACACCGCTTATGGGCGCAATAGATGTTGTTGTAGGAAGAACAGCACCTACAGCAATTTCAAATGCAAGAGGTTTTCAGGAAGTAGACAAGAACAAGTACTTAGAAGGCACACCAAACACAACAGAGGGAAATGTTGACTTTGAAGGTGACAGTGCACGAGTGTTTCTTACAATGTCAACTGGAGGCGACGGAAAATACGGAACTAGTGTAACAACAATAGGTGCAACAGGGGGTCCAGCTGATGAAGGATCTGCTGTAATTGTAAAAGCTGATAACACAAGAATAGCAACCCGGACTGGTGGAAATATCTCTATAGTTGCAAACGGTGCAAATATTCACATCGACTCCGATGGTAATGTTCAGATTGTAACAGCCGGTCAGATTAGCATGGGATCAGATGGCACAGACCTTCAGCCTTTTGTTAGAGGAGATGACCTTGCCGATGAGCTTCAAAACCTAGCTGATGCAATAGGAGATGCATTCGGCGCCGGGACCCCGGTGGTGAATGATGGTGGCGCCGCTGTACAGACTGCCGTCCAAAATAGCTGGGCGACATATGTTCCAGATTTTACAACGTTTAAATCTGGCATAATAAAAGGCGAGTAAGAGAGAATGATTCTAACAGAAAATCATTCAAATCTTACAAATATGGTTTTAATGGTGTCTCACAATTTGCGGGAGGCTATGTGCAATAGATCAAGCCTTGACTGGTCACTAACGTCACATGAGAGCCTCTGTGGCTTCTCTGGGGAATCTTTTAGGCACTTTATGAATAATATGGGGCGTATACCTGACCTGAACTACCTGGAGGTAGGATCGTACTGCGGATCAACACTTTTTTCTTTTCTCTTTAATAACTTGGGCTGTGTTAATAAGGCATATGCTATTGACAACTGGTCACAGTTTAATGATGAAGGAGACCCTAAGTCTGCTTTTTTTAAGAATAAAGATCTATTTTTTCCAGATGGCATAAGTCAACTTAAAGTAATTGAGCATGACTGCTTTACACTTGATCTAGCACAAATTAAAGAAAAGATTAATTTCTATTTTTATGATGGTCCGCACAGTGAGGAAGATCACTATAATGCGTACATGTACTACAATGATGTTCTTGATGATGAATTTATAACAGTTATTGATGATTGGAACTCAAATTCTGTGAAAAGAGGTACAAGTAGTGCATTTAAAGAGCTTGGATATGAGATAGTTGCATCATTTGACATAGATACAACAGACTTGGATGACTGGAGTGCTCATCCTGATGTAAATTGGTGGCGTGGCGCTTATATAGCAGTAATTAAAAAAGGAAGAGTCAAAACTGTTCAACCTTAACTCGCTGTATTCTAAAGTTCATAATATTTAATAGACAGCGATGGAAGTGTTTATATGTCTGATTTTGATTTTAAGAGTAGCGGTGTTGAAAAAACAAACCCGGTATTTACACAAGAAGTTGAGCTAAAACCGATAGGGTTTACTACACCCTTGAGGCTTGGAACAAATAGAAGTGGAATACTTGATATGCATTTTGACCCAAGGGATCAAGTCAAAGATAATTTAAAAAACCTACTTATGACAAATCACGGAGAGCGTTTAGGAATATTTAGATACGGTGCAAATCTTAGACCTCTTGTCGGAGAAAGAGTTTCTCAGGAAGATTTTGATGCGTTGGCGATGGAGAGCATAAAAGAAGCAATTTCATCATTTATGCCCTATGTAGAGCCAATTACATTTACATCTAGTATTGAAGCTGTTGATCCAGCTTCTGGTCTGTCTCAGGTTACGATTACTCTTTCTTACGATGTACCATCACTAAGAATGCGTGATAATAAAATTTCTGTTACAATAAACTGCATGGGATAAAAATGGCAAGCGACGAAAGTAAAAAGTTTTTAAAGAAATCAGAATCAAGATCATATCTAAACAAAGAGTTCGGGTCATTTAGATCAGATCTTTTATCATATGCTAGAACATTTTTCCCAGATAGAATTCAAGACTTTAGTGAAAATTCAGCAGGAGGCATGTTTTTAGAGCTAGCAGCATATGTCGGTGATGTCATGTCTTTCTACCTAGATCATCAGTTTAATGAGCTAAGTATAGAAACTGCTGTAGAAAGACAAAATATTGAAAGACTAATAAGATCATCTGGAATAAAAATAAAAGGAGCATCACCATCAGAGGTTGAAATTGAGTTCCATGTTCAAGTAGATGAGGAGTCAGGTACAGATCAACCTGTTGCAAACCAGCTTCCAATAATACACGTAGGAACAACTATCTATTCAAATTCAGGAATTCAGTTTACTCTTATGGAAGAGCTAGATTTCTCAGAAAAAGATAGCGATCTTCTCTATGTACACACAGATCATGGAAATCCATCATTTGATGATACAAAGAGACATCTATCGATGAACGGAGTGTGCAGATCAGGTAGAAGAATAAGCGAGAAGTTTAATATACCAAATGATCACGTTCCGTTTAGAACTATTAAGCTATCTAACCAGGATGTATCTGAGATATTAGACGTTAGAGATGGCAATGGAAATGTATATTATGAAGTAAATGCACTTACAGAGAATGTAGTATTCAAAAAAATTAAAAACACTGCTGAGGACTCAAAAGATGTTTCACATGCTCTTACTCTGATTCCAGCACCATATAGATTTGTAACTGTTGTAAATACAGATAGTAGAATGACAACACTTCGATTCGGATCTGGTCAGGCAGATACTCTAGATGACGATATTATACCAGATCCAAGTGAGTTAGCGCTTCCGCTTTATGAAAAGAAGACACTGCAAAGGTTTTCTATTAACCCTAGTGATCTTTTAAAGACAAGGACGCTAGGTATTTCACCAAGGTCTACAACAATAACTGTGACATATAGGGCGGGAGGCGGAATTTCACACAACGTAGGGGCAAAAAGCCTAAGAACGCTTGGAACTCTTTTTACAAAGTTTTCTTCCAGCCTGTCTGCTTCAAAAATATCTAAAATAAGATCCTCTGTTGAGGTTATAAATCAAGCAGAGGCTGAAGGTGGCGAGCTACCTCCGAGCATAACAGAGCTAAGGACAATAGCACTTGCAGCCAAGAATTCTCAAAATAGAATTGTTACAAAAGAAGACCTCCTTGCAAGAGTTTACACAATGCCAGCAGAGTTCGGAAGGGTGTTTAGAGCTGGTCTAGGATCAAATGAAGAAAATCCGCTTGCTACGGTTTTGTATCTCGTAAGTAGAGATAGAAACGGAAGGCTAGCTAAGTCTCCAAATACTCTTCAAGATAATCTACGGCAGTTCTTAGATCAAAACAGGCTGATATCTGATTCAATTGACTTCCTTGATACTTCTGTTGTAGATATTTGTATAGACTATAATATTGAGTGTGATGATATATCAAACAAAGCCCTTGTAATCCAGAATGCAAACAACTCATTAATTCAATATCTAGATATACAAAATTTTCAAATTGGACAACCCCTTATTCTTACAGATTTAAAAAACATTATCATAAATACTGACGGTGTTGTAAGCCTCGTTGACTTTCGTGTCTTGAATAAAGTGGGAACAGATTCAATTACTGGAAATGTTTACAGCGATTTATCATTTGATATTGATGAAAATATAATTAGACAAGTTTTATATGTTCCTCAGGGGCACATTTTACACGTACGATATCCTGCTGATGACATCCAGGGAAGAACTACATAGGAATTATAAGATATGTACAGAGTTTTAACCGCAAGTAAAGACACTTATATTACAAATAAGATAATAAATAACAAATTTAGAGCAACAGACGCAAATGTTGGTCAAGCAGGAACACTTGATCTATTTAAGCTATATAGTGAGTCAACTTTATCTGGAACATCAGCACCTTCAGAGCTAAGTAGAATTTTAATAAAGTTTGACCTTGATCCGCTTAAAAAAGTAACGTCTTCATATCTTGATACAGGACACGGATCTTTTAGAGCAACACTAAAGCTTTTTGATGTTTACGGAGGTCAGACAACACCTTCTAACTTTAAGCTAATAGTATTTCCACTTTCCAGATCATTTGATGAAGGAATTGGAAGAGATATTATTACATTTGAAGATCTTGATGCATCTAACTTTATTACTGCATCAATATCAGGTGATACTGCAGTTGCATGGAACATGACAGGTGCAAATAGACAGGGCTTACTTGGAAGCACAAAAGCAGATATTATATCAAGCGGAAACCTTAGTGATGGTGAGGGTACAACATCATTTATATACAAGACTCAAAGCTTCTCTATTGGAAACGAGGATCTCTCTGTTGATGTAACAAGAATAGTATCTGCAACACTTGCAAACCAAATACCTGATCATGGATTTAGAATATCATTTTCAGGATCACAAGAGACAGACAAGATCACAAGATTTGTAAAGAGATTTGCATCACGCGACGCTCAATCAGTTCATAAGAGGCCAAAGCTTGTTATAGAATACAATGATACAATACAAGATCATCATGAATCATTTTTCTTTAATCTAAGCGGATCTATATTTTTAAATAACTTTCACAGAGGAGAGCCTGCAAATATTTTATCTGAGTCAAAAGGCAGGTTTGTAGGCGTGTCTGGGAGCAATTGCGTAGTTGTTAGGCTTGTATCTGGTTCAGATTCAAATAGTTCTTATTTTGCAAAAACAATAACAGGATCTCAACATCAAGTAGGAGATAACTACATTACTGGAGTTTATTCAGCATCATTTTCAATATCAGAATTTGCATCTGCCACTCTTAGAAGCGAAATACTTGCAGCATCTTCAGCAACATTTTCAACATACTGGGGCTCAACAGACTATACAGTTGGATATCATACAGGATCTTTGGTTATAAACGCTATTGAAAGAACTTCTTTTTCAAATGTTCCAAAAAGATTATTTATAAACATTACAAATAGTAGAGATGTCTATAAGTCAAGTGAAAAGGTTAGATTTAGAGTATTCGCTGAGGATGTTGATAGAATTACAAAGCTTGTTAAAAAGCCAATAGAGCCTGCAAGTGAAATATTTACACAAATGTATTATAGAATAAGGGACACTGTATCAAACGACGTTGTTGTTCCATTCGGTGAAGATGTTAATTCAACTCTTCTATCTACTGATTCAGTTGGTATGTACTTTGATTTCTATATGGATACTCTTCCAGAAGGTAGAACTTATACAGTTGATTTTCTAGTTAAAGATTCAGGATCGTCACAAATCTATACAGACTCTCCTATTAAGTTTAAGGTGTTAACAAATGGGTAAAGATGAAGTTTTAGATTTTAACAAGCCTAGAAACTACACTGAGGGTATCTTTAGAGCAAGAAAGCAAAATCCAGGATTTATAGACTTTACTAAGCTTTCAGATATGAAAGATACAAATCTTGGTGTAACTGCATCATTTAGATACGATGGCCCTAATGCTGGATTTAAATCTACGCAGCAGATAGGATTTGTAGATTGGTCAAAGTTTGAAGACCACACGTTTTTTAACTCAGCGCAGGCGAAGGTTAACGTAGCATTTAATAAAATTGTAAATGAATATCCCTTTGACGGATCAAGAAGACAGCAAGAAGCGTTTTTTGATTCTTTGACTGGTTATGAAAAGTATCTTTTTGATCAATTTCCTTCAAATTTCGGATATCTGTGTTTTTCAGGATCAGCAAATAAAGGTGGTTCAGTAGGGACATTTATAAAGACTAATGACCGACGAGGGGCAGAGTTTGACAGCTATTCTAGTGACAATACAAAGACAAAAGCAATGGATCCTGGAGACAAATCATTTACAGTTGAGATGCATCTTGCACCATCGCTAGAAGCTTCTGGAGATCAGGTTATATGTCAGATGTTAGGTGCAAGAGGTGATTTATCAAAGAATCCGGCACAAGGATTTTCTCTTATCCTCACGGGAACTACTTCTTCTACACAGGGTATGGTAGGATTTCTTGTAACGTCTGGCTCCTCATATCTTCAGGCAAGTGCTTCAATAGATAAGGGTAAGTTTTCTCATATCGCTGCTGTTTACGATAGAGATGAAGGTGAAAACAAGCTAAAGATGTATGTTGACGGTAAACAAGTATCTACATCTAAAAATTCATCAGATATGCAAACATTTAAAATGAATGTTACTGACTTTACAATTGGGTCTGGAAGCTGCCAAGAAACATCTCCTAGTGGATTATTTGAATATAAGGATAAAAGCACCTATTTCGCATCACAAAATACAGTCTTGTTTGAACCATCTATGACATTTTCAGGTGCAATAGATGAGCTCAGGTTTTGGCACACAGCAAGAAAACAGCCGGAAATAGATCAATACATGAAGCAAAACGTCTATACTGATAAAAATTTAGCTTTGTACTATAGATTCAATGAGCCAAAAGATCTTAATGCAGGAATAAAAAATGTCGTTCTTGATAGATCTGGAAATTCACTTCATTCTAGAGTAAGAAACTATAGTGATGAAGGAATTCAAAGAATAACAGGGTCTGATGATAGTGTTGGACCTATGATTATTGATGGCGCACCTCTACCTGTTCCAGTCGACGGAGAGGATGCAATTAGAAATAAGGTAACTTTTCCAGAGTATAGAGATGTTCAAGGATTAAATACAAGATTAATTGAATCAGGGTCAAGATACGATGATAGAAATCCAAACTTAATTACAAGGCTGATTCCTCCTCACTTTCTAATAGAAGGTGCAGCAAGTGAAGGTCTACCGGCAGAGAATACAAATCTAGATAAAAATATATTCGGTGCATCAATACCCGGATCTGGAAGAATGCACAATCCTCAAATAATGATGGCATTTCTATTCGTATGGGCAAAATATTTTGATGAATTAAAAATGTTTATAGATCACTTTTCTGAGGTGATACATTCAGATTATGATTCTGGTGTATCAGACCAGTTTCTTGTTTTTGCAGCAAAGTATTACGGAGTAGACCTTCCTAGGGTGTATAACAATGTTAATATATCTCAATATGTGTATGGAGAAGCTCTAGAGACAAACTATGTTAGAGCGGGACTGGAAATAAAAGCAGTTCAAAATGAGATATGGAGAAGAATAGTAGCAAATATACAAGATCTTATTCAGTCAAAAGGTACTCTGTATAGCATAAAGGCTCTTATAAGAGCATCTGGAATAGAGCCTGATAATATTTTTAGATTTAGAGAGTTTGGAGCAACTTCTAAAAAAGCGCCTCTAACAAATCAAAGAGTTAAAAGAACAGAAGTTTCTGCAATGCTTGATTTTTCTGGTTCTATGGCAATTATTGATCCAGTATCATCACTTTCGCATGTTGGATTCCTAACAGGATCAAGCGGAAAAGGAGGAAAGCCGCATATAATATCTCCATTTCTAACCGGTGCTAGGCTAGAGGTTGGATACCCGCTTCCTGTAGGGGCTTTTACAAAGAAGCCACCTATTCCTGCTGGCACAACAGGGTCAGTTGTGCAAGGTGAGTATGGAATACACGGAATATCAAGTAACGAGCATGATGGCTTGCTTACTTCTGGATCTTTTACTTTTGAAGGAATTTATAGATTTAATCCGCCAACAACGGGATCGTTTAAGGAGAAGCAAAGCCTCTGTAGAATGCATGTAACGGGAACACAAACACTCTTAGGCGGAGATAGTGACCGCCATAGAGCATCTTGGTCTCGCTCACCTCAGCACGGAGTAATGTTTAATGTCGTTGCATATTCTGGGTCAAATAAAGTTGTTCTTTACGGAAAGCCTACAACAGGATCAGTCAACACACCGCTAGAGCTTACACTTACAGGAGCAAATGTTTTTGATGGTGATAAGTGGAATGTATCGTGGGGAAGGTATAGATCAGATGATCCTGTCTTGACATCTTCGTTGTCTTCTTCATATAGCATGTATTTCTTAAGATGCGGAAAAGCATCATTTGGAGAAATACAAGAAAGACACCTAACATCTTCAATATTCAAAGAGACTACAGGATATCACAATGGAAATCAGGCAATAAACTACCTTGAAAAGAAGTCACAAACTCATAATGAAATTGCGCCATTTATTGTCATAGGATCTCAAAGCATAGGCACAGATAATAACAGCTTTTTAAATGGTGTAGAGGATGTAACTTCTGATGCAAGAATAACAGACTTTTCTGGAATGCTTTCACAGTTTAGATTCTGGTCAACAGGTCTCGATGAGAGAGAGTGGACTGAACATGTTAAGAACTTTAAATCTCTCGGTGTAAAAGATCCAAAGGTTAATTTTAACTTTAACACTGTATCGACAGGTGCATTCAACAGGTTGAGAATAGATGCTTCTATTGATCAGCTTGTAACAAATTCAAATGCATTGGGAACACTAAGCATGACTGACTTCTCTCAGGCACAGTTTTCAACACTTCGCGAAGGATCACCTCCTGTATTTAAATTTAAAGGTCAAGATCTATATCCGTGGTACAAGGATAAAAAAGTTGGTCATGGCGGAACAGCTAGTAAGATTGTAGCTGGAAGAGGATATTATCATCTAACTGGATCTGGGTTTTATAAATCTTCTAGAATAATAAAACCAGAAACATTTTCATATAGCTTTCTTTCTCCTCACTTTGATGAGCTTGAAAGCACAAATAAGGTTAGAATTAGAAGCTGGTCTGGCAAAATTGATAATGAAAAACATCCGTTTGCAACATCTTCACCTGTTTATGAGATGCCAGTTGGCGAAGTTCCAGATGATGATCCAAGATTCTCTATTGAGTTCTCATGCGTCCAAGCACTAAATGAAGACATGCTTCAGTTGCTATCTTCTCTAGAGTTTTTTGATAATGCATTAGGTGAGCCTAACTTGTTATATAGTTATGACTATCCAGATCTGGAGTCGATGAGAGAGATCTATTTCAATAGATTAAAGGACAAGGTTAACTTTTCAAAATTCTTTGACTTCTTTAAATGGTTTGACATATCGTTTACAAGCCTAATTGAGCAATTGATACCAAGAAAAACAAGATTTTTAGGTGTTAACTTTGTTGTAGAATCACATGTTTTTGAAAGGCACAAGTATCAGCATCTAGGTGATGAAATATACTTGGCAGAAGATGAAAGAGAGATACCTAGCATAGCACCTTCACCAGAGCACTTCGGTGAGGTAGAGTAGAATAATGCCAACACCGTTTAAAGATAGATCAGATTTAGTAACGTATATTACGTCTTCTCATCCGCTTACTGCTTCAATTAAGTATGTAAGGGCTAGTGTTGGGCCTATTTTTCTTAATCCGTCGTCATCAGTTGCAAAGACAGATGGGATGAATACAGCAAAGTTTGACCCATTTAGACAGGGTGTAAATGTAACTGATAAAAATAGGTTTTATAAGTCAAGACTTTTTAAGGTCTCATCAAATGGATTTAATCACAGTAACACGGAAGACTTTCACAGACTATCATCTAGAGAGTACGGAATGCCTAAGCTTTTTGACGATGATGGTCCATACTATGATTTAACTTCAAAATTTGACGCTCAGTCATTCATAAATGATGGAGGTACACAGACATACCCACAGAGTTATTTTGATCCAACACTTCAGTTTCCAGATACTCTTGACGGAGTAATTGAGCCGTTTTCAATTAGAGAGATTATGTCTAATAGGTCTGTTGAGGCACCATTTATATCAAAATCTGTAAAAGGTGCAATTATGGATGGAAATGAAGAAGGTACAGATGGATCCGACAGGGTTGTCCAGTACTCAAAGAGAATTTTACCAAAAAGAGTTGATCCTTTTATAGATGGTGAAAGCATAGTAATGCTTGGAATAGGGCTTGCAGGAACAGGAAGTGACTTTACAATGAACGGTCCCGGTATTGCTTCTGACATACCTAGATCAATTACACCATATAGGGATTCTTTTACATCTTATGGGACATTACATATCTTTACCGGGTCTACAAGGGAAGATAGTCTGACAAATAGATTTAAGAAATCATCCGCTGCTGGGTACAATTATAGAGATACAAACGGTACTGGGACTGATTCAATAGCTTTTGGTGGATTGCAAATGAGATCTACAAACAGTATTAGGTGTGACGATGAGCCGTAAGACTAGAATAGGTGAGCAGCTAACAGGAAGCTTTCTAGGAGAGCCTGCAAGAGTCCTTTTAAGAAGATTTGACAATACTACGGGCTCGTATCCTATGATTCTAAGAACAGGAGACAAGGATAGGGGTTCTA
>MDSV01059901.1_pt1 | contig 12424 bp, 13 predicted proteins | sample 810851 | NCBI WGS metagenome assembly MDSV01 (sample SAMN05326640, study PRJNA326480) | marine metagenome | isolation source: seawater | place: Atlantic Ocean: North East | collected 2012
CCCTGACCAACAAGTCAGGCAATATTTCACAATGGACTAATAACTCCGGGTATATAACAGCCACCCTTACCGATGAACAGGTGCAAGATAAAGTTGGCGCAATGTTCAGTAGCAACACTGAAACACTCATCACCGCTACCTATCAGGATGCCGATGGCACTATAGATTTAGTAGTAGATAATGATCTATCGAACTATAGCAACTCATCCTCTGGTTTTATAACAGCCACACTGACACAAGAACAAGTCGAGGACTACGTTGGTGGAATGGTCACAGGAAACACTGAAACCGGAATCACTGTGACTTATCAAGATGGTGATGGCACGTTAGACTTTGCTGTATCTGATACCACTGTATCCGGTGATAGTGGTTCTACAGGTATGACTCCGGGTGACACCTTGACAATAGCCGGTGGAACAAATGTTACTACTGCCATGAGCGGTGATACTTTGACAATTACTGCTACCGATACAAATACAATGGGTTCTGGTTTTGTGCTTGAAGACGGCGACGGAACAGAAGTAACCATTACCGAAAGCAAGGAGATAAAATTTGTTGAAGGAACTGGTATAGACATCGACTGGACTGACACAGACAACGGCACAGACGCTGATCCATATGATTTGACATTTACTGTAGACCTTGAAGGCACAGAACTCAAATCGACCGGAGAAAGCGGCGGCTCAAAATTCCTGAGAGAAGATGGGGATGGCTCATGTAGTTGGCAGACAGTATCAGCGAGTGTAGATATTGACGCGCTTAGTGCTCTTGGAGGAACAGGTGTTCACCAAACTGAAGATCATTTTATGTTTTCTGATGACGGGACAGAAAAGAAGATAACCTTCTCAAACCTTCAAGATGCGATTTTTGCTGATGTCTCTGGGGATGCTACCATAGCCGCCGGTGGAGCATTAACCATAGCAGCTAACTCTGTTGATGGCTCAATGATAGCTCTAGGCTCAGACGCTCAGGGCGATATCATGTATTTCAGCGGGACTGACTGGGTAAGACTTGCCGCAGGCACCAATGGGCACTTCCTAAAGACACAGGGTTCTAGCGCTAATCCGACTTGGGCTTCTGTTGGTGGAGGAACGGCTACAGCGGTTACAGTTGCTGATGAATCTTCAGACACAACATGCTTCCCATTGTTCGTAACTGCCGCTACTGGCGACTTAGCTCCAAAGACTGGCAGTAATTTAGCATTTAATTCAGATACAGGCGCTCTTACCGCTACAAGTTTCGTTGGTGCTTTGACGGGCAACGCTGACACTGCAACGGTAGCCACAACGGTGACAATCACAGATAACGAAAGCACAAATGAAGATAACGCGATTATCTTTACTGCTGGTGGAGATGTAGACGGAGGCAATATTGGATTAGAGTCTGATGGCACGCTGACGTATAATCCTTCTACCGGAAAGATTACTGCAACTGGTTTTATCGGAGCTTTGACTGGCAATGTAACCGGCAATGTAAGCGGAACCGCCGCCACTGTTACAACCGCTGCTCAAAGTAACATTACCTCGTTAGGCACCTTAACCGCACTCACCGTTGATGATGTTGCTGTAGATGGTAAAGTCATTACGATGACAGGTAGCACCGATGATACCGCAGTTTTCACTGTGGGAACTAATGGTACACTGTCAATCGTCACCACCGATACGGCAGCAGCCGCCGCGAATATTCAAATCACTGCTGATGGAACGGTAGACATAGACTCTGCGGGTGTTTTAACATTAGATTCAGGGGCTGCAATTAACATTGAGCCCGCTTCTGGTTCTGCCATTCTACTAGATGGCACAATTAGCATAGACGCTGGAGTAGTAACAGGCGCGACCTCAATCACATCTACCGCTTTTGTTGGTGATATAACCGGGGACGTAACTGGAAACGCCGATACCGCAACGGTAGCCACGACCGTTACGATTACAGACAACGAAAGTACCAACGAAGATAACGCTATTATCTTTACTGCTGGAGGGGATGTAGACGGCGGGAACATCGGTTTGGAATCCGATGGTACACTGACCTACAATCCTTCTACCGGAAAGATTACCGCAACTGGTTTTATCGGAGCTTTAACGGGTAACGCCGATACCGCAACGGTAGCCACGACCGTTACAATTACAGACAACGAAAGCACAAATGAAGATAACGCGATCATCTTTACTGCTGGCGGAGACGTGGATGGCGGAAACATCGGCTTGGAATCCGATGGCACACTAACCTATAACCCTTCTACCGGAACGATTACCGCAACTGGTTTCATAGGAGCGCTGACGGGCAATGTTACGGGCAATACCTCCGGTAGCTCTGGTAGCTGTACGGGCAACGCTGCTACCGCCACGGCCTTAGCTAATGGCAGAACAATCGCAATGACTGGAGATGTTGCGTGGACATCCGCCAGCTTTGATGGCTCTGGCAACGTAACCGGCACATCTACGATTGGAGCGGACACAGTACATCACTCAATGCTTAACGATGACTGTATCTCTGGATTTGATGAGATCACAAGCGGACTTGTTGCTGCTGACGAGATGTTATATTCTGACGGAGGCACTCTAAAAAGAGTTGGTGCTGATACTTTGGCTACGAAGCTGTTAGGCTTGGCTTCTGCCGGAGCTGTCGCTCAGGCCTCTGACCACATGATTTTCTTAGATGGAGGAGCAACTGGAGATGTAATAGTAGAAAGTATTGATGACTTCCTCACTGCTATTGCAGGCTCAGGTATTTCAGTATCTAGTTCTCAACTTACAGCTAGTGGAAGCGGTATATCACACGATGGAAGTACTGCTAATGGTGTTCTTACATTCAAAGACTCGGATGAGGCTACAGTAGAAGCTACGCTTACCTACGATGGCACAACATTACTAGCCAGCTCTACCACTGACAACACGCCCCCCATTGTTCTGCTAAAACACGCCTTTAACGACACTACAGGCTCTATACTTAAATTTGTATTAGATAAAGGTGCTGCTGGAGCAGACGGAGACGTTTGTGGTACTATCACCTTTTTTGGTGATGATGATGCTCAATCTAATATTGAGTTTGCTAGAATTGAAGGTGTGGTTGCTGACGCTTCTAATGGCGATGAGTGTGGCGCACTTAAATTTTACGTAGCAGAGAATGATGGCAACAATACTGTAGGTCTTTCATTGACAGGTTCTACAACTGATGCGGAAGTAGATGTTACAATCGGTGCTGGTGCGGCCTCTGTTGTTACAATCCCCGGTCATATTGATCTAGCTGGAGACATTGATGTAGATGGAACTCTTGAGGCTGACGCTATTACAGTTGGTGGAAGTGCGCTCAACACGGTCATTGCTGGAGTCACGGTGAGCAATGCAACTACAGCAGCCGTAGCTACAACGGTTACAATTACAGATAACGAAAGCACCAACGAAGACAACGCAATCGTGTTCACCGCTGGCGGAGATGTAGACGGCGGGAATATCGGACTGGAGTCCGATGGTACACTCACTTACAACCCTTCTACTGGAAAGATCACTGCGACTGGTTTTATTGGAGCCTTGACGGGCAATGTTACTGGTAATGCTAGTGGGACTGCCGCCACAGTAACGGGTGCCGCTCAGTCAAACATTACTTCACTAGGCACTCTTACTACATTAACTGTTGACAATATTATTATCAACGGCACTACGATTGGTCACACAAGCGACACTGATGCTATTACTATTGCTGCTGAGGGAGATGTTACTTTCTCTAAAGCTGTCAAGCCCGCTGCACCAGCCGCTGCGAGTGGCACTAGCGGCATTGTAGTCTTAGACTGTGACACCACAAATCACTTTACCATAACTACTGGTGGAAATATTACAGGATGGAACTTTACAAACGCCTCAGTAGGTCAAAGAATTATAGTAAGAGTCACCAACGGGGCAAGCCATACTGTAGCGTTTTCGGCCAGCGGTGATGGTGATGTTGTATACTTCCCCGGAGGAACTGAACCAACCCTGACCACAAGCGGTGGAATAGACGTGTATGGATTTTTATGTGTCGCATCAGATACTTTTGATGGATTTATTTTAGGACAAGATATTAAGGCATAACAATGGCATCACTTACAGTACAAGTAGCAGCAAATGATGAAGACGGTTATATATTCTTCGGTGACGACCAAACTGGTTTTATGGGGGATACTACAACATTTTCCCACAATGCCAAAGTCAGGATAGGTCACGATAACTCTGATGCATCAACGGTAGGAGTCTATTTTGGTTGGGTTCACCTTAAGAATCTCACCATTGAGCAAGGAGCGACAATTAACAACGCTAAGTTCCATGTCTACCACCATGCTAATGCTGGTTTTGATGAGGGAAGTGATCCGAGCGAAGGAATGACTGTTAAGGCTGAGGATGTTGATGACGCCTCTAAACCCGGAAACTACTCCACAGTAAATGGTTGGACATTGACATCTGCTTCTGCTACCGTAAGCGACTTTATTGACGCTGATACGGGTGGCATGGGGCCAAATGAATCGTTTAACAACGCTTGGTATCCAACTCACGCTAGTCCCGGTGCTGGACTTGAAATAAAGACAGTATTACAGGAACTAGTGAACAGAAGTGGCTGGAGTAGTGGGAGTAATATAAACTTGAAGCTGACGCCCTCTGATCACGATGGCAGTACTGACTGGACTATTGACTGGAAAGATCGTGATACGAGTAGCTCTCTGGCGCCAAAGCTGGTTATTGATTATACCAACCCTGCCTCTGGTGGAGCGACGACGCATCCGTTTTTTTTATTCGTTGACATATAGGAGAAGATAAATGCTTGGTTATTCCGCAATGAGTGAAGCGCCTTTATCAGCCTTTACAGAACCTTTTATTCTAGACTTAACAGGATCAAAGACCCTAGCTTGGACTTTGGACTCCAGAACTACGTCTTGGATACTTTCAGCAAGAGGAACAGGGTGGAATATATCGTCAAGACCGACTAATTGGACTCTATAGAAGTTCAAACGGTGTATTCTTTATTAGATTGATTGTTTTTTTATGGGAATACTTACATGTATAGTGAAGAAACCAGCGTAACAGCTCCAGAAGTACTGGTTAAGCAACCCGGAGAGACTAGGCAGTTTTCTATGGACTTTGCTAGTATTTTAGGTACTAGTGAGACTATTTCTACTGCATCAGTTTCAGGAGATCCCAGTGGATTAACGCTGGGTACGCCCAGTATATCAGGCACTAAGGTTTTGTTTAATATTATAGGCGGGACTCATGCTGTTCGGTACAGGCTTCAGGTAACTATTACAACAAGCGCGTCAGCTACTTTAGTTGGCGATGGTGTTCTTAGAGTTAAAGATAAGTAGGGAGATAACTATGGCTTGGCAAGATACTATGGTAATAATGCTCAGGGTTATCATTGATGACATGGGCAGCAATCCTACCTATTCAGATTCTAGACTAGAAGAGATACTAGTTGTTTCTGCCAAATTAACTAAAAAAGATGTAGACTTTGCAAATGACTACACAGTAGGAGTCACAGACTCAACAATCACACCCGACCCAGTTTCAAGTTCAGATAACGCATTTGTTAATCTAGTCACGCTTAAAGCTGCCTGTCTGGTTGCAAACTCAGAATTTAAGACGGAAGCAAATAACGCAATAAGTGTTAGGGACGGTTCTGCCGCGATAGATAAAAGAGGCGTTGCGGCAGCGAAAAAAGACTGGAGAGACAGTATATGTACCGACTATGAGCGAGCCGAAAGAGAGTTCAAGCTTGGCAACAGCAACGCAGGAGCCTCTATAATCGGACCATACAACTTACAGTCTCATAGTAGCAGATCCAACGACAACAGAAACAGACCAACCCTTTAGAGGAGAAAATAAATGGCTATCGTAGATAACGCAAAAGGCACCACTGAAAGAAATGGTACAGTAGTCACCACCTGCCTCCCGAATGGACAGTATAAGACTGACAATGACGGGGATCAGGGAGATGGCGAAACTCCAGATCACAGTAGAGATGTAGCGATCAATGACGTTGCTTCTATCAATACTAGATGGGATGCCAGATTCGACGACCCAACATACTACAGTGCGTAAGGAATAAAGCATGGCAGGAATTGAGAAGGCGATATCAGCTAATAATATTAAAAACGGCACCAGCATCACAGGCGTTGATGGCGTGGGAAATATGCAGGTATATTTTGAAACCGGGAAGGATTCAAACACTCCAGCTTTATCTGATATACAAACAAAGTATGATACCAGATTTGATGACCCTACCTACTATATGCACTCCGGACTAATTCAAGATTTAGTAGCGTATTACAGACTAGATGAGAGTAGTGGCACTAGGGAGAATAGGGTAATCAACAATACAGACCTTACAGATAACAATACAGTGGGATTCTCTGCATCTGGAGTAAGTGACAATACAGAGGGCTGTGCTGATTTTGTTGCTGCGAACAATGAGTTCCTCAGTCACAGTGGCGCGGAGCTAAGACTAGGAGATTCTGACTGGAGCATTTCATTATGGACTAACAAAGACACTGGTTCAGACCAAGACATTCTTGGGATATGGAAAACCTCAGCGGACAACAGAGAATGGAGATTGTGGTATAGAAACTCAATTAACGGTTATCAGTTTGAAATATCCAGTAATGGGGAAAGTGGAGGCGTGAGTACCGTTCAGAGCGGAACCGCTTCATCTACTGGAGTTTGGTATAGTCACATTATTACTCACGACTCTGTTAATAACAACATAAAATACTACTTAAATGGTTCTTTAAAAAATACAACATCCCATTCAGGAGGCGCTTTTGAAGGAAATGGTGAGTTTAGAATGGGCCATACTTTTAGCAGCACTGACTACTATGATGGTCAAATTGATGAGTTTGGCGCTTGGACGCGAGTTCTTAGCGCTAGAGACATCTCTGACATATACAACAGTGGAGAAGGCCGTAAGGTTAAGTAGATGGCAAACAGACTACCAAAACTAGGAAATTTCAGTATACCCAGCGGAGTGATAAACTCACATGAATGGGTATCGGACGCTTTTATTGACACGCTCGGAAAGAGCTGTACCCTTATATATCCTGCAAAAATAACAGAATGTAGTAACTGTTACTATGATGCAAGGACGAGAAGATCTACCGGAATCTATAAAACTGGTGGGCCAAATCCGTTCCCGAACAATAGCTATTGCCCTGTATGCGGCGGAGCAGGAAGGACTACAGCAGAAGTAACCGAGGAAATTACTTTGAGAATATATTGGAATCCAAAAGACTGGCAGACTACTGCCAACACTATACAAAACCCACAAGGCGTGGCTCAAGTTGTAGGCTACATGTCAGACCTACCAAAAGTAGAGAGAGCCCCCGAGATAATTTTAGACAGCCACGTAAGCTCTACTAGAGAGTTCAGATGTGTCCGTGAGGGAGAGGCTGTACCGTGGGGGTTTAGGCATAACAGATACTTCCTTCAGTTCTTCCGAAGAACCGGGGGTGGGTAATGGATATTATCTTTGGTATCAATCTAGTAACAAAGCCTGAAAATATAAAAAAGAAGATAATGAAGTCTTTGATTTCTCAGTTAAAGACTAAAATACCTGCACTCAAACCAAGAGTAGAAACCATCGTAAGGGGTTTAATCGGTAAGTACATTAAGCTTTCCCCGGAATATTTATCATTCGGTGGAGGGATCTTACAACAGGAGCTTGGCGTGCTCGACCCATACTCTTCTCTTGACGATATGTTAGCCATATTAGTCGGGTCAGTGACAGTAAAAATGAGACCTGTCTACCAAAGGGGAGGACAGATTGGAGGTGGCTTTACTGTCAGAGCAGTTCCTACAGATTTTTACAATCAAGTAACAACCCTAGGCAAATACACGAGTGAAAATGGCCACGATGTCCCTTGGTTGCAATGGCTACTTACAGCAGGAGATGAAATAATAATCAAAGATTATGGCATAAGCTTTGGGGGAAAGGCTAAGATGTTCTCCAGAACAGGCGGCCCTATCATGAGAAAAGGAGGACAAGGTTGGGGAATCGGTGCTTCTAAGTCCAGAGTTCCTCCTGAATATTCTGGTACTTCTACTAATAATTTTGTAACAAGAGCTATGGACAGAATGGCTCCCGAGCTAGAAAAGAAGCTTACGACCCTGATCAGGAGTAAATTGTAATGGCTATAGAAGACCACACACAGTTCAAAGGGATCACAAGAATAGGCAGGGAGTCTGTTTCTACTAATCTTCTGAATGGAGTAATCGACTTCTTCCAATGGGCTCTTCTACAGATAGGCGGCTTTCAAAACATAGACATCACCACAGTTGGTGTGTCTGGGGGGAATCGCCACCAGCTCTATCCTGTAAAAGACCCTAACTATACAGATGGTCAAGTCTGGGCGGGATTTAGGTCTGACTGGGTTTGGGAGACAGGAGTTCCAGTTGACTATATAAATCAGACTCCAATCAGAGTATCTGGAGTCTTTGTGGACGGGACTTTTAATACAGTTAGCCCCTATAAAGACAGAGGGGTACATTCAGGATCTTTAGGCAGCGCTGCTGGATATGTCGATTATCCGGGTGGAAGAGTTGTTTTAGACACCGCAATCTCGACTACCAGCACAGTGAAGTGTGAGTTTTCTCATAGATTTGCCAGTGTCATATCTGCTGACACTCCTTGGTACAGGGAGCTACAGTTCAACTCATATGCCATAGAAGATGATGATTATGGCGTAGACCAACTTTCTGAAGTTAGAAGACACATGCCTCTTATTGCTGTAGAGATAGTTCCCAGAAGAACTTTTAAGGGATACCAGCTTGGTGGAGGCCAATGGATATACCAAGACGTTTTATTCCATATACTAGCAGAAAATTCGCTAGACAGAAACCAGCTTATAGACATTGTTAGTATGCAAAATGATAAAACAATATGGATGCCACACTATGGTCTTATTCAAGAATCTTCAAAATTCCCATTAAGCCTTGATTTTAAGGGGTCTCCAAGGCCCTCTTCAGTCATGTATCCAGACTTAGTGGGACAAACAGCAGATAAGACCGAACCAAAGCCAAAAGGTGGTTTTAGGCATAGAAAAATATATATGACAGACACTACAGTGCAGGAAATAGGGGAGATAAATACCCGTTTATTTGGCGCTGTTGTTAGAGCAACTTTTGAAATTGCAGAGGGCGGGATTTAGGAAATGTGGTGTATACTATATTGACGATTCAACGCTCCTTTTAATAATACTATAGTAAATTCGTCTATCCGGATAGAATACAGGAGAAAAATATATCATGGCACTTAGTAATAATTATAGAATTTTTTACGCTATTCAGCAAATTGCATTTGCTAGAGAAGGCGCAACGGGCAACGGAAGTTTCAAAGAAGCCCACGGCGTTCAAAGCGTAGGAATCACCACAACTTTTAACCTCGAACAAGCTTTTGAGCTTGGTCAGCTTGCCATCTATGAAAACATTGAAGGTATTCCTGACATCGAAGTAACCATCGAAAAAGTACTCGACGGTCATCCACCTATTTATATGTTAGCTACCCGTGGCGCTACATCTACCAGTCTTACTGGTCGGCAGAACGTCAAGACTATTGCTGCTCTTTCGATCTTTAGAGACACCAAGACAGCAGCAGACGGCGCTACAGGACAGGTTTCAGAATGTTATATGTCTGGACTCTATGTCTCTTCCGTAGGTTATACCTTCCCAGTTGACGGAAACTCTACTGAGTCTGTCACTCTTGTTGGTAACAATAAACTATGGAGAGGTACTGAAGTTCAAGGTAAGTTTAGCGAAAGCGACGATGACGCTCCAGCTAGTACTGGATCTGATGTTGGCGTTATGCGTCGTGAAGACCTTAGCTTCAGCTATACTGGTACTGGATTTGAAGCTATCACAGGCGGGCCAGCCGCTATTACTACTTCATCGGCTGGTAGTATTCTACCAAACGATATCGACGGTATTAGTAGCTCTGGTACTAATGATAAATTTGCTGGTACTAACATCTTTAAATCTCATATTCAGAACATTAGTTGTTCAACCGACTTAGGTCGTGAGCAGTTGTTCGAGTTGGGACGTAAGGGTGCCTACTACAGATACGTTACTTTCCCAGTTGAAGTTACAACAGAATTTACTGTTATTGCAACATCTGGCGATATGGTTAACGCCATTGAAGAGAAAGATAACCTACAACATCAGAAAATTATTATTCGTACAGGTGAAGGTCTTACGATCAACGCTGGTAAAAAGAATAAATTGGCCTCTGTCGGCATGTCAGGCGGTGACGCTGGTGGTGACAACGTTGAGTTGACATACACCTACACTAACTTTAATGACTTTGACATTAGCCATGCTCATGCTGAGGCTAGTATCTAGTATCGGTTTGGGATAGGGAAAATTGGGGGTCGGCTGGGCTTTTGTCTAGTCGTCCCCTTTTTATATTTAGGACTATAAGGAGGAAGTTATGGCAAAAAGGAAAACGCCAGTACAAAATATAGATATAGAAGCTGTCGATGCAGACAAGCTACCAACTGAAAATCCCCTCACATATGAAATGATATGTAAGCTCATGGGGGAACTCTACCTAGAATCTTATAGAAGATCACATAAGATTGAAGACCACGCTAAAGGTCTTATTGATAGCCTTAACCAAGAGATGGAAAATCTCCGTTCAGAGAATAGACAACTGAAGGAGTCTCTAGGAGATACAGGTAGTGGACAATAATGAAAGGGAACTATATACATCTAGAATAATGTCGGGTAAGATTGGGATAAAATTTGATGGTAAAACCCACTTCATAGCTGTCCCAGATCCATACGATAAATATGTTGCCCAAGAGATATTCTTTTCCTCAAAAAGAGATGCTGGCTTTCATGGCGTTTTCACAGAGGAGGACATGCAAGATGTAATGATACAGAAAGACCTGTGGACGCAGCAAGAAGAAGAAGAGTTAGAAGCCCTGCCAAAAAGGTTAGAAAACTTGAAGGTCGCTCTCTATGAGTCGTTAATGAAAGAAAAAATATTTAAAGCAACCAGAAAAACGCTAGACAAAGCTAAAAAAAGACACGAGGAGCTTTCGACAAAAAAGACTAGCATGAACAACTTCACTCAGACGGGTGTTGCCAATACAATGAAATTACAATACCTATTATACACATCAATCATAAACAAGAAGGGTGAGTACAGGTATGACGGCGACGACTTTTGGGACGAAGAACATAAAGTAATAGAAGACATATTCAAAACCTACCTCTCTGCCCAAATCAACGAGGAGATAATTAGGGAGCTAGCTAGAACCGAACCTTGGAGGTCGTATTGGGGAGCAGCTAAGACCGAAGGTTCTATATTTGGTAAGAGCGCGTCAGAGCTTAATGCAGAACAAAGATCTCTGATAAACTGGTCTAAGTTTTATGACAGCATACATGAGCATATGGAGGCTCCTACAGACGAGGTTATACAGGACGACGATTTACTAGATGGATGGCTTATATTACAGAACAGGAAAAGAGAAAGAGATAAACTTGAGAAGGAGATAGATAAGAAAATTGGAAAAAATAAGGGTGCTCAGGAAGTTTATGTTATGGCGGACTCGCAAGAACATGCTGACAAGATCCACTCTTTAAATAACCCTATGGCTAGAGGAATTGTCAAGAGTCGTGAAAAACAGATGGACGCAAGTGAAAAAGGTGTGTTCGAGCAAGATCTGCCTGACGCGAAACGAAGAATGAAGAATCAAGCCTACGAACAAAGTAAGAAAAGATAGAAAGGAGGATTATATGTCGGAGCCTATGGATTTTAAAAGCTTAAAAGCTTTAAAGAAAAAGATGCAGGAAGAAAGTCAACAGCGGTATCTTGATGAGTCTAAAAGAAGACTCGCTAAGATTATTGAGACCAAGCTGAAAACATCTTTCATTGGCGCTCTTTCGCAATTCGAGCAGGATTTTGGTTTCTTATGGGGCCATGGAGAACAAGGAGAACCCACAAAAGAACAAGAATTTATGAAAGAAATTTGGGAAAGAACCCGAACAGCAGTTCTTAATAACGGAAATAATCAAATAAGAGCAGTTAAATCAGAAATTGCTAATCACAGTGTAGAGTGGCAACGCTACAGATCAGAGTTGCCAGTAAAACCTATGGAATCTAAGGAGGAAAATGATGCCTAGTAATAAACAGATTTTTAAAGTAGCTATTGGAGAAAAAGACGTTGAGCTTGCAGTGCTTAGGCCTAACGCTTCACAAGCAAAGGATGCACAACTTGCGTATAACTCTGCTTTTGCAGACGCAGTAAAGTCAGGCGCTTTGCTACGTGCTAAACTAGAGAATGTTCTTGTCGAGCAGGGAGTTTGGAGTACTGAAAAACAGGAACAAAACGACGAGCTTATCAAGGCAATCAACGATGGTGAGCAGAAGTTGGCTAAAGGCGGTATTAAACTAGCTGAAGCCAAGG
>MDSV01177672.1_pt1 | contig 12424 bp, 6 predicted proteins | sample 810851 | NCBI WGS metagenome assembly MDSV01 (sample SAMN05326640, study PRJNA326480) | marine metagenome | isolation source: seawater | place: Atlantic Ocean: North East | collected 2012
GTCGCTTATGTCGATGGAGAGAACAACCTCCACGGTGGGGTTCAAGGCGAGCCATGGGCTATTACGGCTCCATTTGAGGGCAAACCATCCGTCGTGCAAGCACCGGCACCAACCCCAGCCCCAACGCCAGTTTCCACACCTCCGGCCCCATTGCCTGCAGAGCAAAAACCATCGCAACCTGAAGCAGCAGCGGCCCAAAGTGCGCCCGCTGACGTGGCCAAGACCGTCATCGATGTCGTCGTCACCCATACAGGCTATCCCGCTGACTTTGTGGAATTGGACCAAGACCTCGAAGGGGAATTGGGTATTGATACTGTGAAGCAAGCTGAAATCATGGCGGATATCCGCGAGCAATTCAACCTCCCGGTTGATGAAGAATTCGTGCTTTCCGACTACCCAACGCTCAACCATATGATTGGCTATATCCAACGCATGACTGGTGGTGATGTGGCGCCTGTACCTACCCAATCCGCTCCTGTACCCGTTGAGGTTACCACTCCAAACCCCGCATCTGTGATGGTAGAGGTTGCTCCCGCCGCAGTCGTGGATGACGAATCCCTGCGGACCACAGTGGTCGAAGTTGTTGTCACCCACACAGGTTATCCAGCCGATTTTATTGAACTCGATCAAGATCTCGAGGGTGAACTCGGCATTGACACGGTCAAGCAGGCCGAGATTATGGCCGACATCCGAGATCGATTCGGATTGCCTTTGGATGAGGATTTCGTGCTGTCGGATTACCCAACACTCAATCACATGATTGCATACATTCAACGGATGCAGGGCGGCTCTCCCACTTCATCACCCGCGCCTCAGGCACCAACCATTGTGCCAACTCCAGCACCCGCTCCCGTACAGCCACCTGCCGCAGCACCCGTTGCCAAAGCACCAACTGCTCCGCTAGCATCGGATGAAGGGGTCAATGCTCAGCTGGTTGAAATTGTTGTGAAGCACACAGGTTATCCAGCAGATTTCATCGAAATGGATCAAGACCTTGAGGGTGAACTCGGTATTGATACGGTCAAGCAAGCCGAAATTATGGGTGATGTTCGAGAGGTTTTCGATCTCCCATTGGACGAAGATTTTGTTCTCTCTGATCATCCAACACTGAATCACTTCACAGCCTATATCCTACGAATGAAAGGCGGCGGAACCACACCAGCCGCTCCAATAGAGACGGAACCCGCCCCTGAGACCTCAGCGCCTCGCCCCGCGACTTCTACAGGTGTTGGTGTCCGTCGATGGCAAATTGAAGTCGAAGCATCACCCGGCATCGGCTCACCTTTGTCGCTTTCAGGTACTGCCGTAATCACAGATGACGGTTGGGGGATTGCAGAAGCGATGTGCGAGCGTCTCGAAGCTCTCGGAATGAACGCCGTTCGTATTGGGTTTGAGAGCAACATCAGGGACATGTCAATGCAGCACGAAGGGAAACGTACGGTCTACAGGGCAGACCCTGGTAATGCTGAACATATTGCAGCGGTGTGCGAAGCACTGGAAGAGCAAAACGTGACCGCCTTCATTCACATGGCTCCACTGAAATTAGCCAGCGCATCTTGGTCGGAGGACAGTTACCCTTCAGCCCAGATTGCTCTTGCAGCCCAAGGGTACTTCGCATTCCTCCAAGGACTAGATGCATCATTTTCCAACCTCGATAGGGGCGTCATCGCCTCGGTAACGGCGATGGACGGCCGCCACGGAAACATTGGTGAGCGATTCAATCCGGTCCAATGTGCGGCATCGGGCGTGACGAAATCTTACGCATTTGAGCAACCAAACTTGCGTTGTCGGGCTCTTGACGTCCATCCGGAACTGATTTTCGAGCCAATCCAAGCAGCGGAACTGATTTACAACGACGTGTTCAATTTGGCAGGGGAAGTTGAAATCGGCTTGGACCGAGATGAACGCCGGTGGGCGCTCGTCGCTTTTGCAGAGGATTTGGAAGAAGAACGAACAGCACTTGATTCAGGAGACACATGGCTTGTTTCCGGCGGTGGTTCAGGCGTTACCGCAGCATCAATCATCGGTGTTGCAGAAGCCTCCCCAAATGCAGGTGCCCATTTCGCATTGCTGGGGCGTTCACGGCTGATTGAACAAACTGAAGCATGGATTTCATGGAACGATGCTGAACTCGAAGCTGAACGCATGGCTCTGAGGGAGCGGCTTGCATCTGCAAACGAAAGTGGAAAAGTGACCATCGTGGAGTGGAATAAGGCGTGGCAAAAATTCACCCGCAGCAGGGATGTTTTCCAAACATTAGCCACCATCCAAACTTCAGGCAATACAGCGTCCTATCATCCGGTGGATGTCATGGATCACGAAGGCATGAAGAAGGTGGGTGCTTCGTTGGGTCGCCCAATCACAGGTCTTGTGCACGGGGCAGGTCTAGAGGATTCCAAACTGGTTGCTGACAAGGACTTCACTACTTTTGACCAAGTTGTACGCGTCAAGGTTGATGGATGGCAGTGCATGCTAGCAGCGTGCACGGCATCAGGTACCACGACCCCTGAGTTTGCTGCTTGTTTCACAAGCGTGGCTGGACGTTTCGGCAACGGTGGACAAACCGATTACGCTGCTGCAAACAGCGTACTCGATGCTGAAATGGCTCGGCTCACCGCTTCTGGAGCATGCCGAGCAGTTGCCATTGGCTGGACTGGCTGGCGAGATGTTGGCATGGCGACCCGTGGCTCCATTGAATCGGTCTTTGCCGCTGCTGGAATTGACACGCTTTCGGTCGAGCAAGGCGTTGAAATCTTCGTTGATGAAGCACTACGTGGAGGAAAGCGTCGCGTGATTGGATGCGGCTCGCTGGGTACGATGGATCATTTCGATGCCTTCAGGGAGGCGCCTCTACGCCTACCAGCAGAAATGGCAGGTGCGATAGCAGACCCGGCACGCTTCCCGTTTGTCGATAAGGTCCTCTCCTTCGAGGAAGGTCAATCACTAGCAATTCAGTCGACTCTTTCCGTTGCAGATCACCCATTCCTCGCCGATCATGCCATCGAGGGCGTTCCCTATCACCCGGGTGTCATGGCGCTTGAGATGTTTGCAGAGGCTGCTTTGTTGCTTCGTCCATCCACCTCTTTAGCAGGCTTTGAGTCTGTGGAATTCGGCCTCCCTGTCAAGTTGCTCAAAGGGGCGATGACGGTCCGCATTCACGCCCAGTTGGAACGCACGGATGGCGACTTGACTTGGATCTCTTGTCGGTTGGTGTCAGATTTGACAAACTCAGCAGGCGAAGTGTTCGGTGAACGTGAACACCACAAGGCACTGGTCCGTGTGGTGGAACGGTGCGATGATTTCAGCCCCTTTTTGGAATCTGAAGTCAACGCCTTGCCGAAGATCGGCGTGCCTGCGCCAGGCGAGGTCATGGAATTGCCTTCGTTCATTTACCGCAGGTACTTCCATGGACCAAGGTTCCAATCTCATGGAGGCGTGCTCAGAGGCATCGGTGATGCGGGTATGCCGGGGGCGGATGGAATTGCATTGATGCGTCACCAACTGCCTGCAACCGATCAATTTGCTCACGAGTCACATGGAGAATCTGTATTGCTGGAAGCCTTGCCAATGCTGATTGAAGCTGGTTTCCAAAATGCAGGCTTGGTTGCCATGGAGAGCGCAGGATTCTCTTCGCTGCCTGTTGGCATCGAATGGTCGAGCATGCTCAGGGTGCCCGAACGCAATGAAGCACTGCGAATGCGAAGCGTTCAGATTTCCATAGAGGAAGCGGGGATCACCGTTCACGATGTTGTCATCGTAGGGGATGACGATGCGCCTGTTTTAGCACTCAAAGGTCTTCGTCTAAAGGGGATGGCTCCCGTGTCCGAAGAGGATGCATTCACACTAGAACGCTGATGGGGGCTTCACATGTCGATTGAGGTTTTTCACCCTCCTGGCGAGGCTGAACCCCGATCCCTTCTCGCCCGGGTCCGTGTTCGCTCCCACGAGGTGGAAGATGTCGGTTTGGCCAATCCCGACGAGGTGTCTACTTTTGCGATTCAGAAACGAACCGATGAACACCTTTCTGGGCGTTGGTTGTTGCATGAATGCCTTGTGAAGTGGGGCTGTGATCCCTCCTTGCTTATGGTTGAGAGGACAGAACATCGAGCACCCTACCTCACTTACATATCCGGCGTTTGGAAAAACACTCCACTCCCATCTTTGAGCATCTGTCATAGCGATGGATGGGCCTATGTCGCTCTTGTCGAAGCGGGTTGGCGGGTTGGCATTGATGCGGAAGCAAAAGATCGTGGGATTCAGTTGAACGCCTTTGACATGATGGCCAAGGGGGAGGAGTTAGAACATTTGAACCATCATCCAACCGATGCCATCGAAGCGTGGGTCGCCAAGGAAGCCATCCAAAAGGTACTGGGATTAGGCATGCATCTCAACCCTAGAGATATTCAAATTCCAATTGGAGTTAATGATTCGATTATCTCAATTGAAAAATCAAAAATTCAATTGAAAAAATGGACGCATAAGGAAGCGAAAATAGCACTTGCCCTTGCACTAGGCTCCCATTCAAGAGTGACCGCCGAAGATTCTCTTTTGGAAGCGACCCGAGCGGCCATGGCAGAAGGTGAATGGGGCGTCGGGTGCAACACCATGCGCAACAACGTATGATCATCGCCAAAACATGTAACTGTCACGGCTCGATTCCCACGGGAGTCCAAATTGAATACCGAGTTCAGTGAGGATGACATAGTTGAACACCCAGTAGCAAGCAAAGGCAATGCACAGGACAGTGATCGAGATGTTGATGATTTTTCTTCGTTCCCTTTTTGCGTGATCGAGGGTACATATGCCTTGATTTCTGAAGTACATGGTGAGGCCGATAACAACGCTTCCAAGGGCGATCAGGCCCATCAAGGGTCTGAACCAACTGTACCCGTTTTCGCCCCAATAAAGGGTGTCTGAAAGAGCAGCCCCCGTGGACACCGTTGCGAGGCCAAGCATGACCAAGACAACCGATGGAAGGCAGCACATCGAAGCGATGAGTGTCGAACCTGCAATGACCTTCCAGAGGTCCTTAATCGGCTCAAATAACGATGCTTGAGCGTGCTCCCCCATAGTTTCTATTCGTAGAGTTTGCTTTTGAAGGAGTGTTTTGAAGCACCCAGTCAAATCACGAAGTTCAGAGGTCTGTTCAACGAGCATGAGCTAAAGATTGCAACACCAAAAGACGAGGCGGCGTATTTCGTGAACTTGATATAGGGTGACTCGATGGCCACTATGTAACCGATGGTTCAGTAATGGAGTGTGGATTCAATGGCTGGTGCAGACGATTGGGAAGAACAACTGATTGAGCAACTGGTGGAAATGTTCCGCAACATGGGGATGAACATGGACAAAGAACAAATCCGTGGGATGATGGATCAATTCCGTTCCCAATTCGAAAACATGGGACTCGACGCAGAAAAAATCGCCAAAGGCGACGTGAACTTCAATTTCGATCTTTCACACCTCAGTAAGATGTTCCAATCGGGCAAACCCATGGAAGATATACTCAAGAACTTGGGCATGGATATTCAGGTCGATGCCAGCCCGGTTGAAATCAAGGCGCCTGAAGTCGATGTGGCCCTCGATGAAATCATCAACATCCCCGCCAACGATGTGTACCTCGATGGTTGGAACATGGCGGTGACCGTTGATTTTACCCTACGTGGTGAAGTCGAAGAAAGCGAATTAGAACTTGCACTCGTGCGTCAAGGCCAGCGAGTTGATGTCATCAAAGACACCCTGCCTGCGCCTTTGGCTCAAATCGATTTGCCTCACCCATGTGAAGATCTCGTGGACTGGTCACTCAACAATGGTATCCTCGATATCACACTCAAACTCACGCCTCAAGGCTCAGCGGTGGAAACCGATGACTCAAGCCCTGAAGCACCAGACATCAGCATCGACCTTGGTGACGAGGACGATGACGATGAAGACGACGACGGTGGCATCCCCATCTTTTGAAAAAGGAAGTGAAACATATGAGCAAAGTAATTGGAATTGATCTAGGAACAACAAACAGCTGTGTGGCAACCATCGAGAACGGTGAACCCGTTGTCATCGCCAACGCGGAAGGCGCACGGACGACCCCCTCCGTTGTGGCTTTCGCCAAAGACGGTAGCGAACGTATGATTGGGGTCACTGCAAAGCGGCAAGCGGTCACCAACATCGACCGGACAATGATTTCAGTCAAGCGCCACATGGGCACAGACTGGAAGACTGATGTGGATGGCACCGATTACACTCCACAAGAAATTTCAGCGTTTATCCTTCAAAAGTTGAAGGCGGATGCAGAAGCCTATCTTGGCCACGAAGTTAAGCAGGCGGTCATCACATGCCCTGCTTACTTTACAGATGCACAGCGAACTGCAACCAAAGATGCAGGTCGAATCGCTGGCTTGGAAGTGCTCAGAATCATCAACGAACCTACCGCTGCAGCCCTTGCCTACGGGGTTGACAAAGGCGAAGATCAGACCATTTTGGTCTACGATCTCGGTGGCGGAACCTTTGACGTCTCTGTGCTCGAAATCTACCAGGTGGACGGCCAACCTCAAATCGAAGTCAAGGCAACAGCAGGAAACAACAAACTTGGTGGCGATGATTTTGACGATCATGTCATCGATTGGATGGTCGCAGAATTCAAGCGCGACACCGGCATTGATCTGAGCAAAGATGCACAGGCAATGTCCAGGCTCAAGGAAGCTGCGGAAAAGGCTAAAATCGAACTTTCCGGAACTCAACAAACTCAAATCAATTTGCCGTTCATCACCATGCGTGACGGCCAACCAGAACACCTCGATATGACCTTGAGCCGAGCGAAATTCGAAGACTTGATTTCAAAGTTGATCGAAGCCACAATGGGGCCAACTCGCCAAGCCATGAAAGATGCTAGCATCAAAAAAGGCGACGTCGACAAGGTCATTCTCGTCGGTGGTTCCACTCGAGTTCCAGCGGTCCAAGAAGCCGTAGAGAAAGAAGCTGGAAAGGCGCCTTACAAGGGCATCAATCCAGATGAAGCGGTGGCTATGGGTGCTGCACTCCAAGCGGGGATCATCGCAGGCGATGAGGGTGTTTCGGACATTCTCTTGCTCGACGTGACCCCGTTGACTCTGGGCATTGAAACCCTCGGTGGCGTTATGACGACCATGATTGAAAGAAACACGACGATTCCTGCTCGCCGTTCTGAAATTTACTCAACGGCAAGCGATAACCAACCAGCGGTGACCATTCACGTGCTGCAAGGTGAGCGAAACTTCGCTAAAGACAATGTCACACTTGGTGAATTCACCTTGATGGGCATTCCAGCAGCGCCTCGTGGGACCCCTCAAATCGAGGTCACCTTCGACATCGATGCCAATGGAATTGTCAATGTCAGCGCCAAGGATATGGGGACAGGAAAGGAACAATCCGTGAAGATTGAAGCACAAACGTCCCTCTCAGAAGATGAAATTCAATCCAAGATTGAAGAAGCAGAGAAATTCGCTGAAGAAGATCAAATGCGCAAGGCAAAGGTCGAACTTCGAAACATGGCGGACCAAGTTGTGTACCAAACTCGACGAACCCTCGATGAATCTGCTGACAAACTTGACGATTCAGAAACAGATCCGGTCAAGGCCCACCTCGATGAATTGGAGAAGATGGTCCAAGATGAAGACGGCAAACCGTTGGACATCGATACCATTGACGATGCGGCAATTCAAGCAAAAGTCAAGGAAGTTGAGGAAGCAATGCATGCCGTTTCTGCTAAATTGTATGAAGCAGCAGCGGCTGAGATGGCCGAACAAGACGGATCTGCAGATGACGGAGACATCGATGTTGGCGGCGATGATGTTGTCGATGCTGACTTCGAAGTTGTCGATGAAGATGAAGACTGAGCCCCATCCATCGGCGAACCGGTCAAGAGTTGACCTTATGGCGTGAAGTCGGGTGGGCCACTCATGAGCGATGTTCCAATCTTGAAGGACACCGACCGGTCAACAGGCCGCGGTGCGCTTCAGAAGAACATCCAGGCCGCTCTCGCTCTTGCGGGGGCAGTACGCTCTACCCTGGGGCCAAGAGGGCTTGACAAACTCCTCATCGATGACGATGGGCGTACCATGGTCACCAACGATGGCGTGACGGTGTTGGAATCCGCTAAGGTGGAACACCCCGTCGCTCGAATGATCATCAATGCTTCATCTGTGCAGGATAAAATTGCCCGCGATGGAACCACTTCGACCGTTTTGCTAAGCGCTGAAATGTTACAGAATGCATGGCATCTTGTTACCCAAGGGGTGCACCCTGCTATCATCGCTCGAGGTTTCCGCATGGCCGAGGCACATGCGAGGCAGGAACTTGAGTCGCTTTCTTTCCCTTCGGAGCGTTCTCACCGTATCCTTGCAACAAAAACCTGCTTGACTGGAAAAGGCCATGAGAGCATGCAATCGTTGCTCGCACAACTGGCCTTAGATGCCGCAGAAGCAATTCTCGTTGAGGATGAAGAGGGTACAATTGCCGACCCAACCCGGGTGAAAATCCTGCCACAATCTGGTGGGGCGATTGCTGAATGTAAATTGGTCACCGGCCTCGTGCTGGCAAAGAATCGAATCCATGACGATATGCCTCGGCACATCAAAGGTGGCAAAATCCTTCTGATTGACGGAGGGATTGAACGCAGAGCCATGATGGGTAGCGTCAAACTCAACGTCACCTCAACTGGGGTACTGGACGCTTTTAGAGAGAAGGAGACGGCACTGCTAGAAGAACAGGTATCGCAACTTAAAGCCCTTGGCGTTGATCTCCTCGCCTGCAAGGAAGGCATCGATGATGACGCTCGAATGATGCTCATGAATGCAGGCATCAAAGCTTTCAGAAGAGTGGCTCGGACGGATTTGGATTTGCTTGCTCGTGGCTGCGGTGCTACACTTGTCCATGATGTAAAACGAGCCAGATCTTCCGATCTTGGTGCCTTCATCTCCAGCAAGAATGAAACATGGGGCAACACGGTTCATTGGATTGTTGAAACAGAGGCTGGTGGTGCCACATTTATCGCAAGAGGCAGCACGGAAGCGGTCCTTGGTGAAGTCGAACGCTGCTTTGCGGATGCATTGGGTGTCGCTTGCCAACTCCTCGAAGACGCACGCCTTGTTCCTGGCGGGGGCGCAACTCAAGTTGCGCTCGCGCGCCGCCTTCGCCGTTATGCAGAATCGATTCCAGGCCGCGAGCAATTGGGCGTGGAAGCCTTTGCTGATGCGCTGGAAGTCATTCCTCGTGTGCTGGCCGAGAACGCGGGCCTCGATCCTATTGATACCCTGCTGAATCTGGTTGCCGCTCAGTCCAACGCCTCCGCAGAACAAGCCGACTTGATCGGATTGGATGTCATTCAACGCACACCTCGAGATATGGTTGAGATGGGCGTTATTGAGCCATTGTTGATCCTGGACCAGGGGATCACGGGTGCAACAGAGGCTGCGATATCGGTTTTGCGAATTGACGATGTTCTATGGGCGAAACAAGACCCTACAATACCTGAAGTCCCACAAACTGATTAGGTTTTGAAACCGCCTCCTTCTTCCCAAGCGAGGGATGTTGATTCAAATAGGGGTGGTTTGGACCTTTTACTGATGGGAACAGACAGTGAAACTTGTGTTGGTATCGATGATATCGCAATTCATTTCCCCCGACTTTACATGGATATGCGAGATTTCGCAGAGTTGAGAGGTGCCGATTTCGGCAAACTCAACAAGGGTCTTGGTCTTGAAGCCATGGCCATCCCTGATGTTCACGAAGATACGGCAACAATGGGCGCCATGGCGGTGATGCAAATTATTGACCGCAATGGAATTGATCCAAACACGATCGGCCGGATGTACCTTGGAACTGAATCGGCTCTTGATGGTGCAAAGCCAACTGCGACCTATATTGTTGATATGCTCACCCAGCGCTATGAAGAACGCTATGGCAGTGAATGCTTCCGAAATTGTGACGTTGTCGATATGACCTTTGCATGCATCGGTGCAGTCGACGCCCTCCACACCACCCTCGATTGGGTTGCAAGGTCAACAGAACACGACGAGCGAGTCGGGATCGTGATTTTCTCTGACAATGCGAAGTATGCGCTGGAATCTTCTGGAGAATACACGCAAGGTGCTGGCGGTGGAGCCCTCTTGATTCGACGCAACCCCCGTTTGCTTGAAATCCCGGATTGCATTGGTGTTTCAACAACCCCTGTCCACGATTTCTTCAAACCTCGACGTGAAGTTTCGCTTCGTACCGTGATCTCCAATGTATTGCAACTGGCACAGGAAACGGGCCAAACCATGAAACAAGGCCTTGTTGATCGGATGATTCGTCACCTTCCAGAATCCACAGTGCGCAAACTCGGGATTTTCTCCCACGGAGAAACCAGTGTGAGCGTTCACCGAGATGAGCCTATTTTCGACGGGCAGTTCTCCAATCGCTGCTACCAAGCAGCAGTTCGCCAAGCGTTCCACAACTTTGCAAAGAAAGCTGAATTGAAAGGACGTTATTCATCCGCGGACGATGAACGATTGACCGAACAGTGGTCTCGCATCATCATGCATTTGCCATACGCATTCCAAGCGAAGCGCATGTTCCCCGACATTTTCCGCCATGACAGAATGGACACAGAAATGTGGAAGGAAGTCGCAGAACATCTTGGGCCCATGCCAGAACCCCATAATTCAGAAGATCCACAGATCATCGAAATTTGGGAGAAAGCAATGGATGGATACCGTCGCGCAATTTCAAAGACACCCGAATACATCAGTTTCCACGCAAGCCGTATCGAAAAGGGACAACGAGCGAGCAGCCTCATTGGCAACCAGTACACCGGTTCGATCTTCCTTGCCTTGATGTCCACGTTCGAATCAGACCTCGAAGACAACAGCAATTTGGACAATACGTTGTTTGGACTGTGTGGCTACGGCTCGGGTGCAAAGGCGAAAGTGTTCGAAGGTAAAGTCAATCCAAGATGGCGAGAAGTTGTTTCCCGCTGGCACCTCTTCGAACGTCTAGCGGGCCGCATGGCGATCGATCACGTGACGTATGAGAACCTGCACAAAGGGCTTCAAGACGAGAGTGTTGTCACACCAAAGGGCGAATTTGCCCTTGTTGAAATTGGTGAGGAAGGCGTGGACGAAGGTGCTCGACGCTACCGTTGGATTGGAGCTTGAGGCTCAAAAGTCCAAGACGACTTTACCACATTCACCCTGAATGGCGAGTTCCACTGCTTGAGGAAACTCATCAATGCTCATTCTATGTGTGAGCACACGCTCAACGTCGATTGCACCTCGCTCAAGCAAGGCGTGCATTGTGTCCCATGTGGACCACATTTTCCTGCCATTGATGCCTTTGAGATGCAAGTAGCGGAACACCAACTCGTTCATTGGAACTTCCGGCATCGAATTGCCGTAGACGGAGAGAACGTTGACATAGCCTCCCATCCGGGTGCTGTGAATGGTGTTTGCAAGGGCTTGAGGGGAACCAGAGAATTCACATGAATTGTCAACACCTCGTCCATTGGTTGCTTGAAGAATTTCATTGATCACGTCATCCTCCTTTCCCAGGACGATGTCTGCACCCAATTGCTTGGCCAAATCCATTCTGTATTCATTGTCCCAATCAATCGCGATGACCATTTTTGCCCCCATTGCTTTGGCGGCATTGACTGCAAACAAGCCAATTGGTCCAAGTCCATGGACAGCGACCGTAGCCCCCTCAACAGGCCCTCCAGTCAGCGTATGAATGGCATTGCCCAACGGGTCTTGTATGGATGCGTGACCGGGGTCCAGCCCTTTGGGAATTGTTCGTGCGTTGACGGATGGTGCTACGAAGTACGGGCCAAATGCACCGTTAATGTGGACGCCAAATATTGAGCCATTTTCGCAGATGTGTGCGTTTCCTTCATCGCAACGCGGGCAATTCCAGCAGGCAAAATGGCATTCAATGGCTACAAAATCACCAACCGACGGATGTTCTACACCTTCGCCTACGGCCACCACTTCCCCACATGTTTCATGGCCAGTGATTGTGCCCAAAGGCACGTTTTCTCGACTCCATTCATCCCATTTCCAAATGTGAATGTCGGTGCCGCACACGGAGGTGGAATGGGTTTTGACGAGCACTTCATTGGCTCCAGGCTTAGGCACGGGGTGCTCTTCGCGAGTGAAACCCCCTACGCTGTCGAGGGTTTTGGTCCAGGCCATCATCGTGTTCGGAATCGCGTCCATGTTCGCCCTCTCCTGTTGTTCAGCGAGTGCGCCTTTTGATTCTTCGCTCACCTTGGGAAGGCGCGGAACACGTGTTCCTTGAGGTATGTTGATATGGGAGGCGCGACGGCCTAAAAGCCCGTTGATGTGCATGAAGTACGTTGTTGTTAGCGGGGGCGTCCTGTCCGGATTGGGCAAAGGAGTAACTGCAAGCAGCA
>MDSV01033201.1_pt1 | contig 12423 bp, 7 predicted proteins | sample 810851 | NCBI WGS metagenome assembly MDSV01 (sample SAMN05326640, study PRJNA326480) | marine metagenome | isolation source: seawater | place: Atlantic Ocean: North East | collected 2012
TGGTGGATGTGCTCCTGAATCTCCATATTTAGAAATTGGTCAGATAGCTACGTTTTTTTATTTCTTTTATTTTTTAGGATTATTACCACTTCTTGGGATATTTGAGGCATATTTATTGTCTTATTCTTTAGAAGAAAAGTAATTAAATTTTTTGTACTTTTTAACTTTCTCACTATATATATATATATGTATAAAATTTATAATATGACAGTAAATGTATTTGTAAATGATTTTGAAATTTCAGTAGATCCTCGAATTTCGGTTTTACAAGCTTGCGAAATAGCTGGTTTTGATGTACCACGATTTTGTTATCATGAAAGATTATCGGTTGCCGGAAATTGTAGAATGTGTTTAGTTGAAGTGGAAAAAGCTCCTAAATTAGCTGCGTCTTGTGCAATGCCTTTAATGCCTGGTATGCGTATTAAAACAAACAGCCCTGCTGTTAGAAAAGCGCGCGAAGGTGTATTAGAATTTTTATTAATAAATCATCCACTTGATTGTCCAATTTGTGATCAAGGAGGTGAATGTGATTTACAAGATCAAGCTATGGTTTATGGTAGTGATAGAGGACGATTTCGAGAATATAAACGAGCGGTTGAAGATAAAAATTGTGGCCCTTTAGTTAAAACAATTATGACACGTTGTATTCATTGTACACGGTGTGTTAGATTTGCAAATGAAGTGGCAGGGATTGCAGATCTTGGTACTTCAGGTCGAGGAAGTCAAATCGAAATTGGGACATATATTGAAAAATTATTCAAGTCAGAGTTTTCTGGAAATGTTATCGATTTATGTCCAGTGGGTGCTCTTACTTCTAAACCTTATGCATTTTCTGCTCGGCCTTGGGAATTAAAAAGTTTTGAATCAATTGATACATTAGATGCTGTTTGTAGTAACATTAGAATTGATACACGAGGATATGAAATCATGCGAGTATTACCAAGTTTAAATGAAGAGTTAAATGAGGAATGGTTACATGACAAGTCTCGTTTTAGTTTTGATGGTTTAAAAAGGCAACGTTTATGTGATCCATTACTTAAAAAAGATGGAAAATTTATTTCAATTTCTTGGTTAGAAGCTTTTAATATAATTGTTACAAAGCTAAAAGAAGCAAATAATGAGGTTTCGGGAATTATTGGGTCACAATGTGATGTTGAATCGGCATTAATGTTTAAAAAATTATTAAGTTTATTTGGTAATTCAAATATTTTAAATACTGAGGGAAATCTTTTTCAGAATGTTGATTTTGAATATTTATATAAGTTTAATTCAAAGATTTGTAACATTGAAGATGCAGATTCTTGTTTATTAATTGGTGTAGACCCTAGAAAAGAGGCGGCGATTATAAATTTACATCTTAGAAAACGATACATAAATAGTAATTTTAAGATTGCAAACATTGGATCACCAGTAAATTTGACATACCCTTGTTTACATGTGGGTTCAACTACTAATGATCTTTTAAAGCTCACTCAAGGTCAGCATGATTTTTGCAAAGTACTTAAAAAATCAAAACGACCAATGATAATTTTTGGTAGTAGTTTTTTAGAAGTTTGTACTGAAAAAACTGCGCAATCGATCATAAAATTCATTGCAAATAATACAAAAGCAATTTCTGAAGGTTGGAATGGTATTAATTTTGTAAGTTTTCAAGCTAGTCAAGTTGGATGTGCAGAAGTTGGGATTGTTGAAGGTAAAAAAAGAAATGTGAATAAGTTTGTTTATGCAATTGGAGATGCAAAAATTGAATCTAATGTAAGCGCTGATTTTATTGTTTATCAAGGACATCAAGGAAACGTTAGTGCATTAAATGCTGATTTAATATTACCAGGATCTGCATATACAGAAAAAGATTCAACATTTTTAAATACTGAAGGGCGTGCTCAAAAGACACAAAAGGTTTTATTAGCACCAGGAAAAGCGCGAGAAGATTCTTCTATCTTATCAACGATACTAGAGCTAGTTGTCAAAGATAATGTATTAGAAAAATCAAAGTGTGTAGATACTGAAAGTCTCAATACAATAAAGGATAGTTTTTTTTTAAACGTAGAAAGTTCGAGTTTTGAGTGTAATAAATTGTCAAATAAGTTCTTAATTTCAAATAAAATAAACAATTTTTATTTATCAGATCCTATAAGTCAAGCATCTCCAACAATGGCAAAATGTTCTAAACAGTTATTAATAAAAAATCCTTTTGTAGTGTAAATTTTTTTGAATTCGTTTTATTAAAAAAACGATTATTATTTATATGTTGTTGATATTAATTTTTGATAAAAGAGTTTGATCCTGGCTCAGAATGAACGCTATCTATTTGCTTAACACATGCTAGTCGAACGCGTTTAATAACGAGTGGCGAACGGGTGAGTAATACAAAGGAATCTACCTTAAAGTTTGGTTAAATGCCTTATATTTTAAAGATTTTATCGCTTTTAGATGAGCCTTTGTAGGATTAGGTAGTTGGTGAGGTAAAAGCTTACCAAGCCGATGATCCTTAATTGGTCTGAGAGGATGTACAATCACACTAGAACTGAGACAAGGTCTAGACATCTACGGATGGCAGCAGTGGGGAATCTTGAACAATGGGCGAAAGCCTGATTCAGCGATATAGAGTGAATGAAGACAGCCATTTGGTTGTAAAGTTCTTTTACCAAGGAAGATTATGACTTTACTTGGAGAAAAAGCCCCGGCAAATTTCGTGCCAGCAGCCGCGGTGATACGAAAGGGGCTAGTGTTATTCGGAATAATTGGGTGTAAAGGGTGAGTAGGCTGTAATCATAGTTAAAAGTTAAATCTTAGTAGTAAGTACTAAACTAATTTTTAATAACACATTACTAGAGTAAAAGAGAGGATTGTAGAATTTCAAGTGGAGAAATAAAATTCGTAGATTTTTGAAGGAATATCGAAAGCGAAGGCAACAATCTGGCTTTATACTGACGCTGATTCACGAAAGCCTAGGTAGCAACCAGGATTAGAGACCCTGTTAGTCTAGGCCGTAAACGATGAGCACTCATTTTTGGGTTATTAATATTCAGAAATTTAGCTAACGCGTTAAGTGCTCCACCTGAGAAGTACAGTGGCAACACTGAAACTCAAAGGAATTGACGGGGATTCATACAATTCGTGGAACATGTGGTTTAATTCGTAAATACACGCAAAACCTTACCAACTTTTGAATAATTTTATATTCTAATGAAGAAATTCGTTATGTTAAAAATTACAGGTGCTGCATGGCTGTCGTCAGCTCGTGTCTTGAGATGTTAGGTTAAGTCCAGTAACGAGCGAAACCCTTCTTCTTTGTTGCAAAAAATATTTTATTGTATCGTATTGATTAAATTGTATTTATGTACTTAAAGAGTATTGCCTATGATATATAGGATGAAAGAAAGGATGACGTCAAGTCTTCATGGCCCTTATGGGTTGGGCTACACATGTGTTACAACGATAACAACAATAAGCTGCATTAATGAAAATTGAAGCAAATCTATAAAAGTTATCTCAGTTCGGATTGTTTTCTGCAACTCGAAAACATGAAGTCGGAATGAATAGTAATCGTTTATCAGCAAGGAACGGTGAATTTGTACCTAAATCTTGTACATACCGCCCGTCACATCAAGAGAGTTTGCTTAATTTAAAGATATTGTTTGTATTTACATTTTTTAGTTTGAAAGTATTTTTATAATATTTATATTATAAAATTTAAACGTGAATAATATTTAGGATTAGGAAGATTATTTTGATGAAGTCGTAACAAGGTAACGGTAGGGGAACCTGTCGTTGGAAAATTTCCTTTAAATTTATTATATATAATAATCGTTTTTTTAACAGAGCCTCAAAAAATTTTTAAATCAATGAATTAGTAACTCAACAATAATTGTAATTTTGAAAACAAGATCCCATTTCGAACTCTTTTTTAGTTAAACTAAATTACGCTAAGAATACTTATACTAACAGGGAAGATTAGTTTTGTTGAGTTATTAATTCATTGATATTAATTTTTAGTCTATAAGTAAAAAGTTTGGATTTTTAATAAAGTGTTGTTTATTGGGTATCAAAGGGATATCTAGGCATGAAAAAAAGACGTAGCGTTATACGAAAAGTCATGAGGAGAAACGCAATTAACTGTGATTCATGAGTTTCTTTTGGTGAAAACTATCTTGTTTTGAAATATTAACTGAGTAAATTGAAACATCTTATTAGCTCAAGGAAAAAAAATCAACCGAGATTTCGTTAGTAGTGGTGAGCGAAAACGAATTAGAGTAAAAACAAATTATTAAAGATTAAAAAGTGTGAAAAAATTTACCAAAGAAGGTTATAGTCCTGTTGTATCTTTAACTTTGTTAGAATAGTAAAAAAGAACATGCAACTCTTTTTGAATATTGGGGAACCATTCCTCGAACTCTAAATATAATTTCATGACCGATAGCAAAAAGTACTGTGAAGGAAAGATGAAAAGAACCCTTGGATGGGAGTGAAAAGATCTTGAATTTTGTTACCTACAACCAATCGAAGTCTTGTTCTTACAAGATTACGGTGTGCCTTTTGTATCATGCATTAGCGACTTTATAGTCATAGCAAGCTTAAGTCGTTAGATGAAAGCGTAGTAAAAGCAAGTTTTAATAGAGCAAATTTTGTAGTTATGATTATAAGACCCGAATCTAGGTGATCTAGTCATGAGCAGGTTGAAAGTATATGAAAATATATGGGAGGGCCGAACTCGTAGCTGTTGCAAAAGCTTGAGAAGACTTGTGATTAGGGGTGAAAGGCCAATCAAACCTAGTGATAGCTGGTTCTTTGCGAAAAATATGGAGGTATTGCGTAAAATTTTAAATAATAAGAGGTAGAGCTCTTTTTAGACTAGGGAGGCTAATACCCTTACTGAATCTTGAAAAACTTCGAATGCTTATTATATAATTTTGCAGTCAGACTTTGAGTGCTAAGGTTCATAGTCAAAAGGGAGACAGCCCAGATTATTAGTTAAGGTCCCAAAAAAATATCTAAGTGAGAAAGAAAGTAAAAAAGTTTTGATAATTAGAAGGTAGGCTTGGAATCAGCCATTCTTTAAAAAATGCGTAATAGCATACTAATTAAGAGCATTATGCTCGAACTTTTTTGCGTCGAAAATTCAGAGGGACTAAAGATATTTACCGAAACTATAAACTCGATATGAGTGGTAGCAAAGCGTTTTTAAAATCGTAGAAAATAATTTGTAAAAATTATTGAAGATAAAAAAGTGAGAATGCTAATATTAGTAACGAAAAACAATGTAAAAAACATTGTAGCCGAAAATTTGAGGTTTTCTACATAAAGTTAATCTGTGTAGAGTTAGTCGGTCTCTAAGAGAGTATCACGAAAGTATGCCTCGATGAGGTTTTTTTATAAAAACAAAACATAAAAAGACAGACTTTGCAAAATTATAAAAATAGTATGGATTTTTTTATAATGACCAAAGTTTCAAGAAAATTTTATTGTTAGTAATACCGTACTTAGCCGACAAAGGAAAATAGATTTAAAGATCAAGGCTTTTGAGTTAATCATTCTTAAGGAACTCGGCAAAATAATTCTGTAACTTCGGGAGAAAGAATGCCTCTTTAATTAGAGGTGGCACAAAAAAGGGGATAGCGACTGTTTACTAAAAACACAAGACTTTGCTAAATTGTAAAATGATGTATAAGGTTTGATGCTTGCCCAATGCTGTAATGTTAAATGGAGATGTGTTTGCATCGAAATGAAGCTTCAGTGAATGGCAGTCGTAACTCTAACGATTCAAAGGTAGCGAAATTCCTAGCCAATTAATTGTTGGCCCGCATGAATAGCATAACGACTTTCCCACTGTCTCAAGAATGACCTCAGTGAAATTAGAGTCTGCGTGAAGATACGCAGTAGCAAAAGTAAGACGGAAAGACCCTATAAACCTTTACTATAGTTTTGTATTGTTATGATTTATTTTTTGTGTAGTCTAGGTGGGAGCTGTTATTAAGTCTTAACGCCAGTTAATTACTGAAGCATTTATGAAATACCACTCTAAAAATACAATCTAACTAATTTTTTTAAAAAAAGAAAATGCAAAATGTTTAGTTTAACTGGGGCGGTAGTCTTCAAAAGAGTAACGAAGATCTGCAAAGGTAAGTTCAAATTCAGTAGAAACGAATTTCAGGGTATAATAGCATAAACTTGCCTGACTGGGAGAAATACAATTCGACCAGAGACGAAAGTCGGTTATAGTGATCCGAAAATTTTGTATGGAAAAGTTTTCGCTCAAGGAATAAAAGGTACTTTAGGGATAACAGGCTAATGACTCTCAAGAGCTCCTATCGACAGAGTCTTTTGGCACCTCGATGTCGAGTGCGATTCGTTTTAGGTAATTTTACCGTAAAGAAGGGTAAAAGTAAACTGAGGACTAGATATCCAGAGTGATATAGAGTTTAACTAAAATAATTTGGGGTGAAAATCCTCCATCCAAATTCATCTGGATGAAAACGCTGACTCAAATAAAACTAATTTGAGTGCAACCCTTCCTTCAAGAAGATAGGTACTTCTTAGAAGCGAGAAGCTGGGCAGTTAAAGCAAGTGAACTTGCACTGTTAGCAAGGTAAATTGTGAGTTAAAGTCATTTGAGTTGAAGAACATGAACCAGATATAAAGTCTCTTAAACGAGGATGCTTGGGAATAATTAACAGTGCTCTCTTAGAGATACCCAGGCAAAATTAAATAAAATTAAGGTCGAGAGTGAGAGCAATTATGCGACGTAAGCGTTCGATGAAATACACGTTTGAATCGACAGAGACAGATTTGGCAACTCAAATGAACGAAAACATTGTAAATGTTTTATGATAATTATTTTGGAACGAAGTAAGTCTGAAATTTAATCTGTAAGATAAGAGTTATAAACTTATTCTTTACAAGGACCGGCCTTAAGATTAAATTGAGAAGATGCTAGAAAAAGCAAATGCCATGAGTAACTTCCTGGATAAGCTGACGTCTAGCGGCTAGATGAAAATTATACGGGCGTAGCTTTAAAGAACGTCATATAATTTTGAATATTATTACTGGTAATAATAAGAGCTGAGAGGACCATTTAGCCAGGAGCCGTATGAAGGGTGACTTTCACGTACGGTTCTGAAGTAGAGTTGTGTCGCGTGAGCGCACTTCGACTATAATCTCTTCACATCCTGAAGCTGAAGAAGGTTTCAAGGGTTTGGCTGTTCGCCAATTAAAGTGGAACGTGAGTTGGGTTTAGAACGTTGAAGAAGAAAACAGCGTTAATTGTTAGTAATAGCAATTTTAGAATTAACTTATATCGATGAAACCTTCCTTAGTCGTGAACAAAAACCATTCACGTATTTATAAACTAAGATGGTAATATCGAGGGAAGTCTTTTTATAAATTTTCAAAAAACCACATTTAATATGACATTAAGTTCTTTAGCTAAATTAAGTATTGAAGATAAATATTATTATTCGGGCTTTCTTGATGCTGATGGATCTATTTTAGTTCAAATTGTAAAGGGTAAATTTTATAGATATGGCCATACAATTCGAGTTTCAATAGTTTTTTATCAATTGAATAAAAGATATTGGTTTTTAATGCAATTAAAAAAAAGTTTAGGTATGGGTAAATTAAGACAGAAAAAAGACGGTATGGCAGAACTGACAGTAACAGGATTTACACCTGTTAGAACATTGTTAACAGTATTTTTACCATGTCTTAAAATAAAAAAACCTTTAGCTAAGTTAGTTTTAGAGATAATTGATAAGTACAAGCAAATAAACACAGAAGCAGATTTTTTAGAGGTATGTTTATTAATAGATAAAACTGCTGAGTTTATGGATTCTAAAAATCGAAAAAATACTTATTTTTCAGTAAAAAAGTATTTAGAAGATACGATTTAAAAATAGAAGTTTTACTTTAAAATGAAAAATTTATAATTTGACCCTGTAGAGACTGAGAAAAATTATTTTTCCGATAACTAAGAAATCCTATTAGTTATAATACGTTAACTCCAATATGAACAAAATATTGGATGAATATATAGTCCACTCCGTTTAGAAATATTCGGGTTTAGTGTGTAAAACAGTTTGGTCCCTATCTGCTTTTGCTGTATGAAAACTGAAAAGACTTGCTTTTAGTACGAGAGGACCAAAGCAAGATAACCTCTGATTTGTCAGTTGTTTACCAAAAGCAAGCTGATTAGTTACGTTATTTTAATATAACTACTGAAAGCATCAATGTAGGAAGATAACTTTAAAACAAGTTTTCAAAAATTAGTATTAGACTAATACTTTTAATAGGCGATTTGTTATCAATGGTAACATTGTAAGCTAACTCGTACTAACAAATTTTTAACAAAATTATTTAAAATAATTATAATGTATGAATAAAAAATATTTATACATTGATTAGTGCCTTATTCGATATATATTTTTAAAAATTAAATTATGCCTCAACTCGATTTAATGCATTTTTTTACACAATTCTTTTGGTTTTCAATCGGTTTTACTTTTTTGTATGCATATATTTTACATAATGTTATACCAACAATTGCAAAAAACTTAAAGTTTCGACAAAAGAAATTAGAGTTATTAGCTAATGATATTAACAAAGGAAAAGACGGAGTTTCAAATTTACTCGGAGTTTATGATAATCTTATTCTTCGATCGTTTCAATTATGGAAGTCGAATCTTTCAAATTTGTCGAATCATGGTAGTGATTGGGTAAGTAAGAATGTTCAAGATTTGAATAATTCTAATTTTAGTGATGCAAATAAAGAATATTTAAAAACTATTGGAGAACAAAGTTATAGAAATTTAGTTGTAAAGTCATTTGTTTCAAAAAAATAATAAAGAAAATAAAAAATTATGAGTTCGCGATACTTATATATCATTTTATTAGCATTAGTAGCTCTTTCAAAAGAGTTTCTAGTTTTTAATGAAGAAGTTTTAGTTTTACTTGCATTTGCAATTTTTATCTATTTGTTAGTTAATTATGGTGGAGAAATGATTGCTAGTGAATTAGATGCAAGAAAAGAAAAGATTAAAGAAGAATTTGATCTTTATAAAAATTTACAAGAGAAAACTTTCACTCATTTGATTAGTTATCATCAAAAACAAAAGTTATTGAATTCAGAAATAAAAGAAATTTTTGAAATTTCAAAAGCGGAAATTTCTAATATTGAAAAATACTATGAAAATTCATTGCAAAACTTTCTTGTTACAAATTTTGAAGAAAGATTAAAGCGAGTAGCTACTAATGAAAATAAAAACAATGCTGCTCTTCAAAAAGAAATTTTTGTAGATTTGCGAGCGTATCTTATGGATTCGTATTCTATTGAAGGTAATAAAATGAGTAAAGCAAATAGAAAGCAGTTATTAAAAAATTGTGTTGAACAATTAAAAACTTGTTATTAATTCTATAGAAAGCTTCAAATATTATGAATTAACATTTGAAGCTTTCAAGAGTGTATAGCTCAGCGGTAGAGCATTTGGCTTTTAACTAAATGGCCGTAGGTTCGAATCCTACTACACTTATCATGTATAATTTTTAGTTAGTCTAGCTTAGAGTTTTTTATTCATATTTTTTTAAATTTTTGAAAGGTTTGTTATCAAAAGAATCTCTAGTAGCTTAGCGGTAAAGCGTTTGGCTGTTAACCAAAAAATCATAGGTTCAAATCCTATCTAGAGAGAAGATATCTTATTCATTGTGCGCTGATAGTTTAGTGGATAAAACTTTTGCCTTCTAAGCAAAAAATCGTAGGTTCAAATCCTGCTTAGCGTTAAATTTTGGCGAGTATAAATTAATGGTAAATTGTTTGCCTTCCAAGCAACTTATATGAGTTCGAGTCTCATTACTCGCTGTTAAGTTTTTAAAATTGCCTACTTGGTGGAATTGGTAGACACGAGAGACTTAAAATCTCTTTCTTATTTTAGAGTATTGGTTCAACTCCAATAGTAGGTAAAAAATTGTAAAATGATAAAAAATGACTAAGAGATTAGAGTCTAAATTTCATGTTTGTAAGAAATTAGATAAAAATTATAATAATATTTGGGGTTTACCAAAAGGTGAGTCTTTACGATCCGTAAGAAAAGGTAGTGAGAAAAAAAAGAAGAAAAAAGTTTCAGTATACGGCAAATTATTAAAGACAAAACAATCTTTTAGGTATTTTTATTGTAATATGCAAGAAAAAACATTCAAAAGAATCTTAAAACAATCAGTAGAATCGCCGTTAACAACTTTGGACCGGTTTGTAAGTTTTCTAGAAAGTCGTTTAGACGTTGTTTTATTTAGAAGTTGTTTTACTTCTTCTTTACACCAGGCACGTCAATTGATCAATCATAGCGGTGTTTCTGTAAATGGGAAAATTGTAAGAAATCCTAGTACACAACTTTCTCAAATGGATTTAATTGAACTTCAAAAAAATCTATTGGAAGTAAAAGTTGAATTAAATTCAACTTTAAAAAGTGTTAACACAAATTTTTCTTCACGATTTTTACCTCCTCATTTAGAAATTGATTATAAAACCTTAAGTATTGTTTTTTTGTGGGATCCCGATTATAAAAATACTTATTATCCTATAAAGGCCGATTATGAAATTATTCAAAGATTTTATAAATAACGCTTTTTTGTATACTAACCCTACTCCTATTTAAAATAAAAAATAAATTTCTATGAACAATCAAATCATGTTACAAAGTGCTAAGCAAATTGGTGCTGGATTAGCTACTATTGGTCTCGCAGGTGTTGGTGCTGGTATTGGTATCGTATTTGCTGCACTAGTAAATTCTTTCGCTCGAAACCCATCATTAAGACAACAGTTATTTGGATTTACAATTTTAGGTTTCGCGCTTACTGAAGCAATTGGTTTATTTGCTCTTATGATGGCATTTCTTATCTTATTTGGATAAATTATCTAAGGCAATATATTCTTATGGTAAAAAATTATCATAAGAATATAAATTTTTAAAAAGAGGATGGCTGAGTGGTCAAAAGCGATAGACTGTAAATTTATTGATTATCATCTTCGTAGGTTCGAATCCTACTCCTCTTATAAACGTCGCGGGTATGATGAAATTGGTAGACATGTCAAGTTTAGGATTTGATTTTTATTAGTAGTGGTTCAAGTCCACTTACCCGTATATTGATATTGCGAGATAGAGCAGTTCGGTTCAGCTCATCAGGCTCATAATTTGAAAATCGTAGGTTCAAATCCTACTCTCGCAAACTTAAAAAGGGTAGATGACCGAGTGGTTTAAGGTGTCAGTCTTGAAAACTGAACTATTTATTAAAATAGCATGGGTTCGAATCCCATTTTGCCCTAATTTTGTTTGATAAAAGATTTTTTCAAAAAGTTATATTTTTTGTAGAAAATTATCATTAGATTTTTAATGATAAGAGTGAATTATAATTGAATAAAATATGTTAAGTATTGTAAATCATTGGTATGAGTTAAAATTAAGGTTTTTATATTTAATTTTTTCATTTATACTTACATTTGTCGTCTCATATTTTTATTCTGATATATTAATGTATTTTTATGTTTTACCTTTTATAAGTAAATTTGAACAAAAAAGATTCATTTACACAAATTTATCAGAAGTTTTTTCTAGTTGTTTATTAGTAAGCTTGAATATTACCGTTGTAATTACTGTATTGTTAAGTTTGTATAGTATATTTTGTTTCTTAAAGCCGGGTCTATATAAAAAAGAATTCTATATTTTAAAAACTAGTTTTAAATTGTTAATTTCAAGTATATTGATATCAATTTCTTTTGTATATTTGATTATTTTTCCTGGGGTTATAAAGTTTTTTATACATTTTGAAAATTTCAACTTTTTTGATTTATCATTAGAGGCTAAAATATTGGATTATTTAGAGTTAGCTTTTTCTTGTCTTTTTTGGGTTAGTTTTATATTTCAGGTACCAATTGTAGTTTTTTTATTAATTTATTTTAACCTTATAACTATCAATTTTTTTATTTCATGGCGAAAAGAATGTATTCTTATTTGTTTTATTTTTGGTGCGTTATTTTCTCCTCCTGATGTGTTAACTCAATTGCTAATTGCGTGTCCGTTATGGATTTTTTTAGAAAGTGTCATTTTGTTCTTTCTTGTTATTGATGAGTATAATAGTTAGTCAAGGAGAGTTGCTCGAATGGTAAGAGGTGGGTTTGCTAAACCCAAGCCTACAATGTGTAGAATAGGTTCAATTCCTATACTCTCCATGTTGAGAAAAAAAATATTTATGAGTTTTGCAAATCAAATTGTTGAAACGAAGCATTTAAAAAATTTTACTGTTAATTTTGGTCCTCAGCATCCAGCTGCACATGGAGTTTTAAGATTAGTAGTTGAACTTGATGGTGAAGTTGTCGAGAGAGCAGAACCTCATATTGGTTTGTTGCACAGAGGAACTGAAAAATTAATTGAATACAAA
>MDSV01156726.1_pt1 | contig 12423 bp, 9 predicted proteins | sample 810851 | NCBI WGS metagenome assembly MDSV01 (sample SAMN05326640, study PRJNA326480) | marine metagenome | isolation source: seawater | place: Atlantic Ocean: North East | collected 2012
GTCTGAATTATCGCCTACACCATCTCCATCTGTATCCGACCATTCATTAGGATCATTAGGGAAAGCGTCCGAATTATCGCCAAAACCATCTCCATCTGAATCTGCCCATTCATTAGCATCATTGGGGAAAGCGTCTGAATTATCGCCTACACCATCTCCATCTGTATCCGACCATTCATTAGGATCATTAGGGAAAGCGTCCGAATTATCGCCTACACCATCCCCATCTGTATCTTCCCATTCATTTGGGTCATTAGGGAAAGCGTCATTTTCATCATCAACCCCATCTCCATCTGCATCTGTAACTGGAGGGATGTCTTCGTCAATTGTCCAACTAAGTGATGCCCAAGAATCTCCTGATGTTGCGCCATTATTGTTCACTTTATTTACAGCAACTTGCAAAGAAACTTGACCACTTCCACTAGAAGGTGCTGTCCATTCAAAACTCCAACTTGTTCCACCATCATTAGTATGTGTTGCACTTAATCCTGAAACTTTTGTATTAGGCCCTGGATTTAATAATGTTCCTTGATCAACTGTAAAAGAAAATCCTGCATTTGATGCTGATTGTGCCATTCCAATTGTGACTAAATAATTTTGTCCAGGAGTATAATCTGTGGGGAATCCTGAATGGGTTGGAGTAATTGAACCTGAACTGCCTCCATGACAAGAACAACTATTGGAACTGTTATATTTTCCTCCAGAATTTGCATCTACTGCAGAACCTGCAAATAAAATTATGAAAGAAAATAGTAATAATGAAATGTAAAATGTTGTTCTTTTATTGGTAATCATAGATTAGTCCAAAACATATTCTGTATAATTAACTAATGGTTTATTTCTTATGAGTCATACTTTCTACTAGAGCCACTAAATTCTTCTGCTGGATACTTTTTTTTATTCAATTCTAATTTACGTCTAGAATTCTCAATGGGATCTATATCGAATAAAGAGCACATCCTAAGCAAATAAATTTGCACATCCGCAATTTCATCAGCAATAGCTGTTAATCTCTTATCATCTGACATAATTTCTGATGTTGTTGGCGAATCCCATTGTAAACATTCTAACAATTCTCCGGCTTCAATTGCAACTGATATTGCTATATTTTTAGGTGTATGAAATTGTTCCCAATCACGTTCTGATACAAAATTTGAAATTTCATTCATCAATTCATTTAGGCTCATAATTGCAACACAAAGGGGGAAAGTGTATTGCATTTTTGATTATCAAATCATTTATTAAATGTCATAAAGAAGGCTAATTCATGCCAAAGAGCAAAATCAAAGATTTACCCCCAGAGCCAAAAAGAAAAAGAAGAGGAAGTCGCGACTTATACGAATTTATTGCCTTAACATTATGGATTACATCCCTTTTGTCAACAACATTAATGCTTATTTTTGCCAAGGGGGAAATGTCTCCATTTGGAGAATACGTATTTACTTGGGATAAATTTGAGGAAGTTACCTACTTTTTAGCAACTTTTTGGGTTCTATGTAGTATTTCTCTATATTTATTTGATAAAAACGCAATAGATAGAGAAAATGAAGATTTTGAATATCACATGAAAAATTTTAAGGAATTAAGAGACAATATTATTGAATTAGAAAAAGAGAAAATAGAATTAGAGAAAAAGAAATTATCTGAAGAACTCTCTAAAGAATAGCAAGATACCCAGGGAGTGGGTAATAATGGACAAATTATTGCTCCACTAGATGTTAAATCTGATGATTTAATTCAATCAGAAAAAGAAAATATAAAAAATAAATTGATGTTGAATATTAAATTCCAAGACTCAGAAGTTAATATTCCAGCATATATTGTTCCTGTTGGTTTTTTGACAATAATGTTTATGATATTCATAGAGCCTTTGACATTGCTAATTGGTGTTCCTATTGTAATCTCATTTATGGGAGGAATAGTTATGGAAAAAATATCACTAGATTACGAAAAAAATCTAATAAATAAAAAATCAAATGATTTTATCTCTATTTTGGAAGAAGAGTAACTATAGTTCAATTAACATTGCAACAGCATTTCCTCCGCCTAAACAAAGACTTACTATACCATTCTTAGCTTGTACTCTTCTCATCGCTTGAAACATGGTAATTAAACAACGAGTTCCTGAGGTACCTATTGGGTGACCAAGGGCGACTGCACCTCCATGTAAATTCAATTTTTCTTCAGGTATACCAACTCCATCTAAAACAGCACATGATGCTGATGCAAATGCCTCATTATGTTCATACACATCTACATCATCTACACTCAAATTATTCCGTTCTAATAATGCATTAATTGCTGGAATAGGGGCTGCCATTACTCTTTCAGGTTGTACACCACTAGTAACATAATCACTAATTTTACAATATACTGTCAGTCCATGTTCTTCTGCAAATTCTGCACTTGTAACTAATACTGCAGATGCCCCATCAGACAATTGACTTGCATTCCCTGCAGTAACTACTCCATCTTCAGCAAATGCTGGTTTCATTTCTGAAAGTTTTTCTAATGAAATATTTCCTCTAATTCCCTCATCTCTTTCTAATAAAATTTCATTACCTTCACGATCTACTCCCTTTACTGGAAAAGATTCCTCGTCAAACCAACCATTTTCCCAAGCATTGTTTGCTTTAATATGACTTGAAACACTAAATTCATCAATTACCTTACGAGATAAAGAAAATTCTTTTGCAACAATCTCTCCTGTGTTACCCATATGAACATCATTGTATACATCCCATAATCCATCATGAATCATTACATTGACTAAATCTTCTGGAGGTACTGGCTCTCCTCTTTTTGATTTGAAAACTAATTTAGGCGCATTTGTCATTGATTCCATTCCTCCTGCAATAATACAATTGTATTCTCCACATTTAATACTATTAGCAGCAAGCATTACTGCCTTTAGAGCAGATCCACATACCTTGTTAACCGTATATGCTGCAGTACTAACTGGCAAACCGGCATGTATTGCAACTTGTCTAGCAGGTGCTTGGCCAGAACCTGCTTGCAATACCTGTCCAAAAATTAACTCATCAACTAAACCTGATTCGGGATTAATTTTGGTTCTTGAAAGCAATTCTTTAACTGTCATAATTCCTAATTCAATTGCGGAATAATTCTTTAATGCTCCTCTATATTTCCCAATTGGTGTTCGAGCAAAACCGCAGATTACAACTTCAGTTGAGTTTCCCATATTTAGGCCTAACAATTACAAGATATTGAACCCTTGCAAAACTTAATCTTTATTTTTATTTAGATATACAACAGCACCTAATAACGATATTAGTGTTGAACTAAAAACAAACCCTGGTGTATCTTTAACAGGAGGTGTTAAATTAGGTGAAGAGCTATCTAAAATTGATTCTTCTTCGTCTTCTTCTTCTGGAGTAATCCATGGATCAAACTCTTTATATTCGTTATTCATTGTACATTCCATTTCATCCATCTCTTGCTCTGCAAAAAATACATTACATTGTATTTTTTCAATTTTTGTATTCCTTAGAATTATATCTGCCAAAGTAGTATTGTGTATCTCATCCCTTATTTGCTCTACTTCTGGATTATTAAGATAAAAGAGATGATCTGAATCTCTCAAAATTTCATATTGTAATTTTATCAATTCATGTACTGAAATTCCTACACTTGAATTTTCAAGATGGTCTTCTGCAAGCATTCCAATAAACATATCAGAATGCCCTGGTTCTGGATATAATGAAAGTAATTTGTTCGCTATTTCTGAATCACTAGTTATTTGAGACCAATTTGTAATTTTATCTAAGCCTAATGCTTCTCTTATTGTGTTATAATCTGGCATTCCATGATCTCTTGCTCTGTTAATATCTATTGCACATAAATCCATACCACCTGCATTTGGTTGGCCAAACATCTGATTACGCAAATCATCAGAATAAACAAGATCTAATTTAGGTTCTACTTGATATGCTAATCCACGAATTACTGGATCTATACCGCCACCATCAGTTAATGGCCTTGTATCAAAAAAACCTTCATTTAATCTGATATGGCCTTCTATCGATTCTGTGCGATTTTCATCAAGTCTTAATGTCCAACTTCCTATTTGACTATGACCCATTCTAAATGCTGAATGAGTAAAAGCATTGAGAATTGTAGGATCTAATGATGAATCATATCCTTCATATTCGGATAATGTAACTCCTAAAGCGGGTAAGAATTCATTAAAAGTTATTGCTTGTAAGATTCCCGCAACTCTAATTCTTGCACTTTGATATATTTGCTCATCAGACCAAGTAGGATTTTCTGAGTGTATTTCAACTGCTAAGCGATTATGTTCTCTGAGAAATAATATATGTAATGCAAGTAATGAAATATGTTCATTTCCTCTTACATCTCCAACTACTAAATTACCTCCACCAAACCCCTCAAAAGACATTCCAGGATGTGAATTATTTGTGGGATCTAACTTGGGAGGAATTGGCCCTTCTGTGGTCATTGTTGTCTTCAACAATCCATTTTCAAATGTTCTCAACCAATCTCCTCTATTATTATCAGACCCGTAAACTAAACTTGCATCTAACCATGAGGTTATTTGATTAAGTTGTTCTCGAGGATTAGATTCATCTGTTCCAGATTCTAAATCATATTGAGATCTAAACATAGGAATGTAATAACCAGGAGTCATTATTTCATCATCTTCAGGAATTAAAATATCAAATTTATGTTGACCTCCCTCTGAAGAATATTGATGTTTTCCTCTTTGGTTACCTGTAAATACGATATCATGTGTAGCAAATTGGCTGAAAACCCAAATGAAATCTGAAAGTCCTCTTTCATCTGGAATATCATAAGGATCTGCTCCAACACCTGCTGGATCAGCACATAAAACGTTGCTTATATGTCTTGGATTCGGTAAATCTGATAATGAAGGAGATGAAAAATTATCCGAATATTCTGCAGGTATCAACCTTCCCAATCTACTTACTGATGAACCCCAATCAAAATTATCAGGGTTATGTCCAGAACCATTAATTGGGTAATATTCAGTAATTAATGGGCCGCTATAAGTATTAGTTCCAGTAACTTTTGCTGTAGCACTAGAGGTCATCATAATTAATAAAATAAATACAGTTGTTGCCACTCTTATTTTACACATAAGTATCATACCTTACATCCTTTTATGTCTCCAAATAAATAAGAATAAAGAAGTAAATACAATTCCACTAAAAGCTACTAAATCTGGAGGTTCAGGAACATATTCTGGAATGGTTAAAACTTGGTCTACTGAAACATCATACATTGTAGTTGTTCTTCCACTTGGCCAATTTACTACTATAGAATCTATCATAGTAGTATTTCCTAATCCAAAGTGTAATCTTTCATCGCTACAACCAAAAGATCCTGAGCAAGCAAATTTTTGCTGGACATATGGCTGATTTCCAACCCAAACAATAACTTCTGCACCAATCCCTTGTATGTTAGAATATGTGCCATTTAATTCTATCATCAACCAATGTCTGCCTGTCAAATCGGCATGATTTTCAAAAAATCTAATGGGTGCATTAGAATTACCTGTAATTATATCTAAATCTCCATCATTATCAAAATCAGCAATTGATGCTCCCTGAGTTTTCTCAGAATGAGAGGGGATTAAATTTAATTCAAATGCCGATTCAGTAAATGTACCATTACCATTATTTATCCAAAATGTATTATCTTGTTGAGAAAAATAAGGATTTATTTGACCTACACTGAAAAATAAATCTAAATCTCCATCTAAATCGTAATCAAAAAATTCACATACCCAATGAACAGGATTTGATTGTGGTAAATTTATTCCTGCTTCATCTCCAACTTCTTTATAGGTTCCATCACCTTGGTTTTGCCATAAATAGTTTGGTCCTAAATTAGATTGACAAATATCTAAATCTCCATCTCTATCATAATCTCCAGCATCCAGACCCATACCTGTACCTTTGATATTCATTCCAGCCTCTCTAGTGGCAACTGAAAACGTTCCATCTCCCTGATTAATATAGAGTGGTGAAATTCCAAAATCACTTGCAATGAATACATCAGGATATTTGTCACCATTATGATCAAACCATAATGCAGCCCAACTCATACCTGAACCCATTTCACTATCACTATACAATCCAGGAGAAGATGAAGTTCCAGCAACTGCGTCTGCTCTAACCACTCCTGATTGTAATGGCTCTCCAACAATCTCTGAAAAGACAGCACTTCCAGACAGTTGAGCCTCAAAGGTGACATCAGTAAATGTCTCATCACCGTTATTTCGATACAAGATATTTGTTTCGCCTTCTGCTTCAGTTTCACTATTTTCATAATATCCGTAATTTAAAGAATACAAATCAAGATCTCCGTCTAAATCGTAATCAACCCATTGAGCAACACTACTATGCCCATTATTTCCTACTCCTGCAAACTTTGTTACATCTGTAAATGTACCATCTCCATTGTTATGATACAAGATATTCTCCTCCCCACCTGCATATTTACCATTTGTGTGGCCAAATTCACTGACATAAAGATCAAGAAACCCATCTGAATTATAATCCCCCCATACACCAGAAACAGAAGTACTATCTGACATTCCATCTCCATCTACATCGTTATTTAATCCCGATTTATTTGTGATATCTTTAAAGGAAAAATCACCCCTATTTTCAAACAACATCTGATTGCCAAATGTTGCTTTGAAAAATATGTCTGGATTTTGATTATCTTCCCAAGCCAAATGAGAAAATTTTGCAGACACATACAAATCTAAATCTCCATCATTATCAAAATCTCCAGCTGAAATTCCTGGACCATATGAATTCCAGTCCAATGATTCTTCATCTATCTGAAACTCGACTAATTCTGGCTCAACTCTAGTAAATCTTACAACATAATCTTCATCCACATCTGAATTTTCTACTTCTTGAGCCATTACTGAAAATTGTGAAGATAGTACAATACAAAACATTGCCAATATTGAAAAAACGGTAGTGTTACTTACCCGAACCATGCTCTAACAATACAACCTTACTAAGCAATCGCATAAAATACCTCGTTAATATTAAGATAAAAAATTATACTTTAAAACGAGATATTAATAAAGTACCGTTGCCAATATATATTGGTGATATTAATAATAGAAGATTTGGAAATCGAGTCTAAAACAAACAAATGTCCAAACATCCTTTTGTATAGACATCATTTGGGCCGTAAGGCCGGAGGGGTGCATGATGGCTGTTAGACTAGGACCTGCGGGAGTTCCGCTTTCTTGTAAAGGACGTACTATCGTAGAAGGTATGGACGATATTATCAGCCTCGGAATGGATGCAATGGAAATTCAAACTGTAAGAATGGTTGCACCAAATCATTTCGAGCAATATTGGCAAGCAGGAGCATTGTCTTACAAAGCAGATTTTGAATTAAATATTCATGGTCCGTATTATTCAGAGATTCTTGGCAATAGAATGCAATTAAATCGTACATTATCTAAATTAGAAGCAAGTTTACAAGCTGCAAAAGTATTGAATGCTAGACACATCACTTGCCATGTTGGCCCATATTGTGGTAATTCAAAAGGAAAAGAAGCAAATGAAATTGCTGCAAATGTATTTGCAGGAGTTGTTGAAAGAGTTGCAGAGATTTGGGAAGAAGATGTAGATCATCCTGTATTTCCTTGGCTTAAAGAAAATAAACCAACAAAAATAGGTATTGAAACAAGTGGCCGCCAGAATTTATGGGGCAGTATTGAAGAGGTTCTTGAAGTTGTAAATCATGTTGAAAACACAATTCCTGTAATTAATTTTGCACATATACACTCACGTGGACATGGAAGATTAAAAACAAGTGAAGATTATGGAGAATTATTTGATTTGGTACGAGAAACTATTGGAACCAAAGAGTTTTACTGCCATTTCTCTGGTGTTGAACACCACATGGGTAATGCGATTCATTATACTCAAATTAAAAAGTCTGATTTGAACTTTGAGCCTCTTGCAGAATTTTTAGTTGAAGAAGGAGATTGGTTAGACGTGACTATAATTTCTGACTCACCTTTACTAGAACATGATGCCATGTATATGAGTCAACTAATTAGTAAATCCAGACACCGTCAATTAGAAAGAAAAGCAAGAGAACAAAGAAGACGTGAATTAGCACTTAAATCAGGAATGAGTCCTGAAGAATTGGAAATACGTGAAAAAGAAGCTGCTGAAAAGAGACGTAATGCTGAAGGAAATGCACCAATTCAAATGTTTGATGAAATAGATATAGATCCTAGGAAAATTTTGGATACAAAAACTGTTGCTAAATTAAAAGAATTATGTAAGGAAAAAGAATTGCCTGTATCTGGTAAGAAGAATGATTTAATCAAGAGATTATATGTCAAAATGATGGAAGAAAAAGAAATTCAAGATCGTATAGACACTTACGAATTAAAAACTGTTGCTCAATTAAAAGAGATGTTAAGAGAATTAAATGTTCCTGTTTCTGGTACAAAGCCAGAATTAATCAGTAAACTTATGGTTGCTGAAGACGAATTAAATGAACAAGAGGGCTCTGATGAAAAAACTGATGAGAAATCAGCAAAAAATGAAGAATCTAAAGAAGAAAAGAATGATTTGTTTTCTGATGAAGATGATGAGGATTTATTTTAAGCGAGCTTTTCTATCGCAAGTCTTGAAAAGAACCCTCTAATCGTGATGTTGTTCTGGGACAGTAGCTTAGCCTGGGAGAGCGCCGCACTGAAGATGCGGAGGTCGCTGGTTCAAGTCCGGCCTGTCCCACCTTCTCCAATTCAATCTGTATCAAATATCTTTGAATAAATTTGATTGGAATTCATGTAATTTAGATATTCCAAGTTTTGACATATCAATCAACCTACTTAATTGCTCTCCAGAAAATGTAGATTCCTCTCCTGTACCTTGAATCTCTACAAATTCACCATTACTTGTCATTATTACATTCATATCTACATCTGCATTACTATCTAGAACATAATCTAGATCTAAATATACATCATCTCCAATTAATCCTACACTAATAGCAGCAACATCATGATTCATGACGTTATTTTCATGTGTTTTCATTTCTTCATCTGTTAATTTATAATTTTCTTTTTCTGAATCTAATCTATGCTCCAAAGGTAAGCAATCCCCACTTTTAATTAATCTACGTATTGCTAATCTAAGAGCTATTGATGCAGCAGTAATTGAAGCACACCTTGTACCTCCATCTGCATTCAAAATATCACAATCAACTGTAAGAGACAACGGCCCTAATTCATCAAGATTAACAACCCCCCTAAGTGACCTTGCGATTAATCTTTCAATTTCCATAGTCCTACCTTTTGCTCCTTGACGTTCTCTTCTAAATCTTGAATCTGTTGAACCTGGCATCAAAGAATATTCTGCGTTAACCCAACCTCTAGTTGCATCTCTAGGAAACCATCTTGGTAAGCTTGGTGCTTTAGTCGCACAAGCAAGCACCACAGTATTTCCTTGACGGTATAATACCGATGCTAATGCATTATTTGTAAAATCTAATTCGACTTCTGGTGTTCTCATTTCTTTCTTGTCTCTATTACTATCTAACGGAGTTCCCTTTAGTTTGGCCATGCATATCGGTCTTGGGTTTACTTCTCAACCTTTTCGATGTAAAATATAACCTAAAAACATAACTACCCCTACCATGAATATAATGCCATTATGTGTTTTAGGTTCTTCTTTTTCGTGTAAAGTGACTATTTGATCAACATCAAAATCAAACCATTCTTGAGTTTGTCCACTAGGCCATTTAACTACAACAGAATCTACATTAGTTGCTTCTCCTAATCCAAAATGCAATCTTTGATCACTACATCCAAATGAACCAGAACATGCAAATTTTTGTTGGACTTGGAATTTATTTTGATCAATCCACAAAGTCACATTAGCACCAATTCCTTGTTTATTAGATAGAGTTCCTACTAAATCAAATGTTATCCAATGTCTATCTTCATATTCGTTTGCTAAATTTTCAAATAATCTTATAGGTTGATTAGAATTACCCAATAATAAATCTAAATCTCCATCATTATCAAAATCTGCAACTGCTGCTCCTTGTGTCTTTTCTTCAGCATTAGTATACAACCCAATATCTTGGAAGACATCAATTAAATCTCCCTCATCATCTGACCAATCACCCACATTCAGATACATTATATTTTCACGTTTAGGAACATATGGGGAAACTGCACCTGAGGAAAGAAATAAATCTACATCTGCATCATTATCATAATCAAACCATTCACATACCCAAGTAGTTTGTATGGATCCTGCTGCAAAGAACCCTGGGCCTGTCGTTCCAGTGTTCACTACTTGTTGATATGAATCTCCATCTCTATTCCAGATAAATTCAGGACCAAAATTAGATTGGCACAAATCTAAATCTCCATCACCATCATAATCTCCAGCATCCAAACCCATTCCTGTACCTTTGAGATTCATTCCGGCTTCTTCTGTATAAACCTTAAATGTACCATCACCTTCATTAATATAAAGTGGTGAAATCCCAAAGTCACTTGCAATAAATACATCTGGATAATTGTCTCCATTATGGTCAAACCATAATGCAGCCCAGCTCATACCTGATCCCATTACACTTTCACTATACGACCCTGGAGAAGAGGATGTACCAGAAACTGCATCTGCTCTGCCTAATTCTGAACGATGAAATGTACCTGGTTCTGGCTCAGGACCATCAACAATTCCGCCAAAAATTTCTGCAACACTGGTAACATCGCTAAATGTTCCATCTCCATTATTTCTATAAAGTATATTTGATTCTGAATAAGCCGTATTTAGTTCATCAAGATATATCCCCCAATTTAATGAATATAAATCAAGGTCTCCATCTAAGTCATAATCTACCCATTGAGATACTGTACTATGGCCTTTATTTCCAACATTAGCAAATGCAGTTACATCACTAAATGTTCCATCTCCATTATTCTGAAATAACTTATTTGCTTTACCAACATCCCATCTATCTCCATCTGTAGCATTTTCATTTCCTTCTATCCTATCAAGATATTCTTGAGGAATTGAACCAAATGCAGCAAAACCTGTTCCAAATTCACTAATGTAAATATCTAAATCTCCATCATTATCATAATCTCCCCAAATACCAGATAGTGATTGGCTTTCGAATGATAATCCAGATTCCGCAGTAACATCACTAAATGTTCCATCTCCATTATTATGCATTAAATGGGGTTTTGCACTTGAATTTAAATCACTAGGATCATAATTTGGTGTAATAAAAATATCAATCCAGCCATCATTATCATAATCCCCCCAAGAAACACCAGGAGTGAATGATTCTACTCCTGTACTATCCTGCTCCCAGTTCTCAATATTTACTCCTAATCCTGAACTATTAGAAATATCTCTAAACATTACTAAAGGCAATTCTTCTAAATCAATATCTGCTTGTATATCGTCTAATGTATCATTTCCTTGTGATTGTACACTAATACTTGACATTGAAAACATAATTATCATGAAAATAGCAAGTATCATTTTTCTAATTTCCATTGATTTAAATGCCATCTTAATGTTGGCCAAGATGACTCAATATAATAATCAATCTAGAAATTCTTGTATCTAATTACAAACAAATGATTAAAATTTCAATTAAATTACCCATAAAGTTTAATTTTTGAGTTAAAATCTAAAATAAATAAATTCTGATGTTGTTTCGGGTCTTAAAAACAACATTGCTAAAATGAATACTGATGTTATCAATCCCCAAATAATTGGGTGTGATTTTGAATAAAAATCTCTTCCTCTTCCTAATCGATGACTGATCGGATGGAAAATTACCAAGATTAAGACCAAACATAAGGTAACTAATTTTACTTCTGGAAGACTTGAAACGGCCTCGTCAAAATCAAAGTATGAATCATATCCAATAAACGACTTTAGAGAAGTGTTTAACATATTAGTATCTTCAACTCTGAAAATTAACCATGTCATGAATACTAAAAACTGTGTTGTAGCCCAAGAAATTAAAATCATTGGCATTTTTGAATATTTATTTTCAAATAGTGTTGTTGTAATTGAACTAGAAGACATGACTCTGTGAGCAAGAAGAATAATTCCATGTACAAAACCCCAAAGAACAAAGTTCCAAGAAGCACCATGCCATAATCCACCTAAAAGCATCGTACCCATTAAAGCAAAAACTAACCTTTTATTTCCATTTCTAGAACCCCCTAGTGGAATGTACAAATAATCCCTCAACCAAGTTGACAAAGAAATGTGCCAACGCCTCCAAAAGTCTTGAGGTGATGTTGCAATATAGGGGAAATTAAAATTCTCAGGGATTTTAATTCCTAGAATAATTGCACTTCCCAATGCTATGTCTGTATATGCAGAA
>MDSV01017286.1_pt1 | contig 12422 bp, 5 predicted proteins | sample 810851 | NCBI WGS metagenome assembly MDSV01 (sample SAMN05326640, study PRJNA326480) | marine metagenome | isolation source: seawater | place: Atlantic Ocean: North East | collected 2012
ATATTTTTAATAATTTTTGTATTGGGAAATAAAATGTTTCACGTGAAACAAAAAAATTTTGATGTAGTTGTAGTTGGTGCTGGACATGCGGGAATGGAGGCAGCAATAGTTGCTTCTAAGATGGGAGCGTCAACTGCTATGATTACATTTTCTGAAAATGATATTGGAACAATGTCATGTAATCCTGCAATGGGTGGGCTTGGTAAAGGTCACTTAATCAGAGAGATTGATGCTCTGGGCGGTGTTATTGGAATTTGCTCTGATTTATCTGGAATTCAGTTTAGAGTTTTAAATAAAACAAGAGGCGAAGCTGTTCAGGGCCCTCGAGCACAGATAGATAGAAATTTTTACAAAAAAAATGCAAAAGACTTAGTTTTCAATTCAAAACTTCATCTGATTTTTGATGAAGTCACTGATATTAAAACTACAAAAAAAGGAAAAGATGTTGTTAAATCGATAGTAACTTCTTTAAATGGTGAAATTTTTTGTAAAAGCATAATTGTTACTACAGGTACTTTTCTTTCAGGTCTCATATATAGAGGAAATGAGAAATGGCCGGCTGGAAGACTTGGGTCAGAACCTTCAATAAAATTAGCTAAATTTTTTAATTTCAGGAAATTTAGGATTAACAGGTTAAAAACCGGAACTCCCCCAAGACTTTTTGCAGAAAGCATTGATTTTAAGAAATGTGCTATACAGAAAGGTGATTTTAAACCAGAGCCCTTTTCTTTTTTAACAAATTCTATAGATATTGACCAAAAAAACTGCCATATAACACATACAAATTGTAAAACTCATAAAATTATTGAAAAGAATTTTGAAAATTCACCGATATTTAATGGCCTAATTGAAACAAAAGGACCAAGATATTGTCCTTCAATTGAGGATAAGGTAAAGAAATTTATTGATAGAGATCGACATCAGATATTTTTAGAGCCTGAAACTATTGAAGGTGATGTTATATATCCTAATGGTATTTCAACTTCTCTTCCTACAAAAGTTCAATTGGAATTTTTAAAGACAATAAAAGGATTAGAAAATGTTAAAGTTGATAAATTTGGCTATGCAATTGAATATGATTGCATAGATAGTAATGAAATTAGACAAACATTTGAAACAAAAAAAGTAGAAGGTCTTTTCTTAGCAGGTCAGATTAATGGCACTACAGGCTATGAGGAGGCAGCGGCTCAGGGTATATTAGCTGGAATAAATGCAACTTTGAAGATATCTGGTAAACAAAGTTTTGTAGTAAAACGATCCCAAGGATATCTAGGTGTTTTAAGTTCTGATCTTTGTAAGGGTGGGTTAATTGAGCCATATAGAATGTTTACATCCAGAGCAGAATACAGATTGTTTTTAAGGGCTGATAATGCAGATGAACGTTTGACAGACCTTGCTATCGATCTGGGAATAGTTAATTCTGAGAGATTAAAGAGATGGAAAATGAAAAAAGAAATTATTAGAAAAGCTAAAATGCTATTAGCTAAACTCGAGGGATCACCGCAAACTTACAATAAATTTGGACTAAAAATTAATTTTGATGGAAAAAAAAGAAATGCATATGAAGTTTTAGGGTTTCCTAACGCTAGTTGGGACCTTCTAACAAAAATATGGCCAGAAATTGCGTCTTTAAAAATAGATTATAGAACAAAAAAACAAATTAGGGCTAATTCCTTTTATGAAAGATATTCAAAACGTCAATTAATAGAAATAAATGAACTGGAAAAAGATAAAGATATTTTGCTTAGACCCGATATTGATCTTACAAAATGTGATGGCCTTTCAAATGAAATAAAAGATATTTTAATTTCAAACTCTCCCAAGAATATTGCTGAAGCTAGACAGCTTCCTGGAATGACTCCTGCTGCAGCCTCTATTTTACTAAGATATGTAAAAAAATAATTAATAATTTTGAAAAACGATAAAGAAATATTTCAAAGATTGTACAATGTTTCACGTGAAACAATTCAAAAACTAGATGTTTACCATGATTATCTTCTGTTTTCCCAAAATAAAACAAATCTAATAGGGAAAGGAAGCAAAGAAGAAATTTATTTAAGGCATTTTGCAGATTCAGCAAAAATTTTCTATCTAATTGAGAATCTTCTTAAAGGAAAAGATGGAAATAAACTAAAAATATGTGATATAGGTTCCGGTGCTGGGTTTCCAGGTGCTGTGGTCCAAATATTTATGGAAATGTATAATTTCAAAAATAGAGTTGATTTAATTGAATCAATAAAAAAAAAATGCAATTTTCTAGAATTATTAAAAGTTAAGATCGATTCTAGGTTCAATATACTTAATTCAAGAGTTGAATTTTTAAATGAGAAATATGACATTGTAATTGCTCGGGCAGTTTCACCGCTAAAGGTTTTTTTCCCAAATATTCGTAAAATAGTAAAAAAAAATTCAATTATTATCCTTCCAAAAGGGAATACTTGGGAAAATGAATTAAATGAAGTAAAAAATGACTGGAAATTTCATCTTAATATTGTTAAGAATAACATTGATCTAGATAAAACTGGAGGTGTTACCTTGATAATAAAAAATTTCAGAAATAAATAATGAGAACTGTTTTTTCAATTGTTAATCAAAAAGGGGGAGTTGGTAAAACAACTACAGCTGTAAATTTAGCAACAGCTCTATCAATTTCTGGAAAATCATGTTTGGTAATAGACTTGGATCCACAAGGGAACGCGAGTACAGGTTTTTCAATTCCTTCAGAACAAAGAAATCCAGGTACATACGAGGTTTTAACAAAAAAGATTCACATAGGTGATGCAATTAAAGCGACAGAAGTTAATGGTTTGGGAGTTGTTCCAGCTAGGGTGGCACTTGCTAATGCGGAGTATGAGCTTGTCGACTATGAAGAAAAGGAATATCTTCTAAAATCTGCAATTGAAAAATTACCCGAACAATATTCTGCAATAATTGTGGATTGTCCTCCTGGACTTGGCTTTCTGACAACAAATGCGCTGGCAGCATCACAAAGAGTTTTGGTTCCATTGCAATGCGAATTTTATGCATTAGAAGGTCTAAGTCAAATTCTTAGAGTAATAAAGAAAGTTAAGTCAGAGTTAAATTCATCATTGGATTTAGACGGTATTCTTTTGACCATGTATGATTCACGTAATAAGTTAAGTTTTCAAGTTGAAGAGGATGTTAGAGAGGTAATGGGTTCGGCTGTTTATAAAACAATTATACCCAGAAACATAAAAATTTCTGAATCACCATCGCACGGTAAACCAGTTTTGCTTTATGACCACGAATGTATAGGTTCTGAAGCTTATGTTGATTTAGCTGCGGAGGTTCTTCAGAAAGGAAATTTTGGAGGAGTTAGCTAACAAATTATGAAAAAAACTAAATCAAATACAATCAAAAAAAAAATTAAATCGAGGAGTGCAAACTTGATAAAAACAAAAAAAAACGAAAACAAAATAACAAAAAAAAGTGAACCAAAGCAGAAAAGAAGACTTGGTATGGGATTATCCTCTCTTTTGTCAAAGGATGAAGAACTTGCATCGGTTATAAAATCTAAGGTTAAAATTGCACAATTTCCAAAAAATGACACAAATACAAAAGTTTTGAAGAATTTAACAAACTTTGAACAAAAAATAAGTAAAATTAATGAAAAAAATTCATTACAAACATCACAAAAATCACTGCCTATTCAGTTTCTTGTTTCTGGTAAATTTCAACCAAGAAAGTTATTTGATCAACAAGAACTTGAGGAACTAGCTGAATCTATAAAAATGAATGGGGTGCTTCAACCAATTCTCGTTCGACCTTTAAACAATTCAGGGACTAGCTTCGAGATTATTGCAGGTGAACGTAGGTGGAGAGCCTCTCAAATTGCAAAGTTGCACGAAGTACCAGTAATAATAAGGAGCTTCAATGACGAAACAGCTCTGGGTGTTGCTATGATTGAAAATTTGCAAAGGTCAGATCTTAATTTAGTTGAAGAAGCTCAAGGTTATAGATCTTTGATGAATAATTTTCAATATACGCAGGAAAAACTATCAATGCATATTGGGAAGAGTAGAAGTCACATAGCCAATGTTCTAAGGATTCTATCGCTTCCAAAAAATGTGAAAAGGCATATTATGCAAGGCGAAATAACATTTGGTCATGCAAGATCGCTTGTCACACTTTCAGAAGAGCAGGCCGCTCAAATTGCAGATGAAATAATTGATGGAGACCTAAGTGTAAGACAAACAGAAAAAATGGTTTCTTCTCTAAAAAAAGCAGAAAAAACTTCAACAAGATCGGGATTTATTGATAATTCTTATGATGACAGAGATCCCAATATAGAAAATTTAGAGAGAGACCTAACAAATTTATTAGGTTTGAAGATCTCAATTGTAAATAAAGCAAATAATAGTGGAAATATGACAATTTTTTACAAAAGTTTAGATCAATTGCAGCCAATAATCGACAAACTTAAATGGAGACCTAAATAATTTTATTATTTAATGCGTAAGTTAATACTTGATACAGAAACAACAGGGCTAGATTTTGAGCAAGACAGAATCATTGAAATTGCTTGTTTAGAGTTAGTAGATGATATGGCAACCGGCCAAAAATTTCACAATTATTATAGTCCTGGTGATATTATAATATCGGAGCACGCCGAACAAATACATGGACTAAGTAATTCTTTTTTAAGAAAATATGACAAATTTGAGGATAAAATGGAGGAATTTCTAAGCTTTGTTGGAGATTCACAATTGATTATACACAATGCTCAATTTGATTTAACAATGGTAAATAATGCACTGAAGAGGCTAGGAAAAAATCAAATTAGTAAAGATCAGACTATTTGTACACTGGAAATGGCAAAAAAAAAATTTCCTGGAAGTAAAAATAACTTAAACGCACTTTGCAGAAGGTTTAATATAAGCCTTGAAAGTAGAGTAAAACACGGTGCATTAACTGATTGCGAGTTACTTTTAGATGTGTACATCGAATTATTAGGTGGAAAGCAGGAAAAATTATCATTAATGGTGAAGTCAAATGTTAGAAACAGCCATGAAGATCTTCAGATTTCAAATTATGAAAAAAACTTAGTTAAAATCTCGCATGAAGAGGAAACACTTCATCAATCTATGCTTAAAAAAATTTCTAATCCAATTTGGTCAAAATAAAATTGCAATATTTAGTATTTTTTTAGTTTAAAATTACTAGATATTGTATATGTGGATAAAAAGTAATTTTAAATAAAAAAACCCTAGATTTTCTGGGGTATTCATGCGATTATCCACAGGCTTGGTAATTAAAATTGGACTTGTTTGTTGATGGTAACAAAGATTAAATCGCTGTCGTCAAAAATAGGCGTAATCAGCAATATTGTTGATGATAATATTTTGCAAAAACTGTTTAGATTTTCGCTTCTTACAGCTGCAATTTTTATAATTCTAACTTCTCTCGCCTTTGCTGCTGCCCCGAGAACTCCTAGTCAAGCCTTACCAAAGATGTTTCAAAAGCCGACAACAATGGATTATTATGAATTTAAGAAAAGAGAAGCTATTATACCCAAACCCCCTGAGATTCAAATAAAACAAGAAGTTGAGCCTGGTATAACAATAACGCCTGACACTTTAATCATCTTAGCTCCTAACATACTTCAGAATATAATTGACTTAAATAAGTATAAGGAAAAGATTGTTGGAAGAGCACTAACTGTTGATACTCTTTATGAAACAGCTTTAGAAATTGAACAAGATTTCAATCAAAATGGTTTTCCTTTGGTAAGAGTAATTTTACCAACTCAAGAACTCGAACCTGATCAAGCAACCATTTTTTTTAAAGTAATTGATGGGTTCATAGAACAAGTAGACTTATCAAAAGTTCCAAAAAACCAAGTAATGAGAACATTTTTTTATCTTAAACCATTAATAAGAAAAAAAGCTCTTAAACTTGATCAAATGGAACGTCAGCTCCTTTTAGCTGGAAATATTGCAGGATTAAAACTATCCTCAACCTTGGCTCCAGGAACAATTGAAGGAGCTACGACATTAGTTGTTGAAGCAAAACATCAATTAGTTTCAGGTGGAGTATCATTTGATAACTCACAAAGCAAAGAATTAGCTAGGCAACAGGGTCAAATGAGAGCAGAAATTAATTCGCCAATTGGATTGGGAGAGACGATCTCTCTTTTTGGTTTAGCAAGGCCAACAGAAAAAGGAATGAAAGGTACTGGACATGATGTTCCAATTAGAGCTGGTGGGATTTCGGTATCTGTTCCAGTAGGTAACAAAGGAATGACAGTTGGTGCGTCATACATGGAAAGTATGACCAGACCTGGAGGAGATATTGAAGAATTAGCACTCGAGGCTAATATGAAATCGGCCTCGGCTACAGTATCCTATCCAATAATTTACCAAAGAAATGTAGCTTTATTTAGTAGAGCGTCAATAAACTGGACAGACGAAGTACAACATACAAGTGCAAGTGGTACAGATGAAGATTTAACACATGATCGAATAACAAGTATGAGAGTTGGAGCTAGTTTCAACGGATGTTTTATTGGATGTTTGGGGATGGATGCTGAAATTTCTAAGGGAATCGAGCTTGGTGCTAGATCAAACAGCCAGGTTGGGAATGGTACGCCTTTATCACGATCGTCAGCCACAACAAATTATACACATTTTAGATTCAATGCAAATTATACTGTTAGCCCGCATGAAAATTACGTATTCAAATTAAATGGAGGAGGTCAGTATACCATGAATGACCTTTTAAATTCAGAGCAAACAGGTATAACCGGTGAAAATAGATTAAGTGGGTTTACATCAGGCTCTATGGCAGGTGATGAGGCTTGGTATGTCAGGGGACAATTAAATAGGAATATACATTTTGGTAACTCCATTGTGATATCGCCATATGTTTACTCCGCAGCCGGTGTTGCATATATAAACCAACCTACATCAACTGAAAGGGCTGCAACTGCAGCTAAAGCTTTCGGATTTGGTTTAGAGGTATCAGGTGGAGATAATTTCTTTTTTGATAAATCAATTTCTGGGAAAGTGGAGCTTTCTAAAAACTGGGCAACTAGTAATTTTGAGGATGTTTCTGATGTTCGTTTAAATAAACAGCAGATGTTTGTAAGGTTATCGATGAGTTTCTAGAATTTTATTGCAGTAAATGGGGAGGAAATTACCATTTTTAGACTTAAAAAAAATATTAATGACGCTGGTAAACTCTTAGTTTTTAGTTTTATTTTAAATTTAACTCCAGTAAATGTAAATGGACAGGAAATGCCATCCGGTGGAGTTGTTGCTTCAGGCGAAGTTAAGATTACTGGTACTGGAACGAACCATCTTATAATTGACCAAAGTACAAATAAATCAATAATTAATTGGGATAGTTTTTCTGTTCATTCAGCTGGAAGGGTAGATTTTAACCAACCTTCGGCTAAATCTTTTTCACTTAATAGAGTTAATGGTTCAACTCCTTCAAGCATAGCTGGGCAATTAAATTCAAACGGAAAAGTTATGTTAATTAATCCAAATGGAGTAGCAATTACACCAAAAGGAGTAGTAAAAACAGGGTCCTTTACAGCATCTACTTTAAATATAAAAAACAAAGATTTTCTGAGTGAAAATTATAAATTTGAAGGAAGTGGCTCATCCAAAGGGGTATCTAATGGAGGAAAGATTACGATCGGAGGTGGTCATGCGGCATTTCTTGGAGGGTATGTATCAAATTCTGGTGTAGTAACAGCTAAATTAGGCAAAATTTTAATGGGTTCTGGAGAAAAAATAACCTTGGATTTCGTTGGGGACGGCCTAATGAGCGTTTCGGTCCCTTCAAATCAACTCGGAAATGTTAAAGATATTCATGGAAGATCATTAAAAAGCCTAATTTCTAATTCAGGAACATTAAAAGCAAACGGGGGGGTGATCCAATTATCTGCAGCAACTGCAAAATCACTTTCTCGAGGATCAGTAAATCTTGGACAAGGAAGCATAATAATAGCTAAGAGTTCTGGGGATAAGAAAGGAAAAGTAGTAATTGGAGGAAGACAAAATAATAATATTAGAGTTGCGGGTCAAATTAATGTCTCTGGAAAAACAATAAACAGTCCATCGGGATCAGTTTATATTAGAGGACAAAACGTAGAGCATTTTGGAACAATTAATGCTAATGGAAAAAGCGGCGGTAAAGTCCAAATACTTTCTAAGAACAGTTTAAATATAGATGGATCAATCCTAGCTAAAGGCCAAACAGACAAAGGTGGTAATGTCTATATGGTTTCGGAAAATCAGATCACTTCTTCTAAGAAAACCAATGTTGATGTAACAGGTAAAAAAGAAGGGGGTACAATAAGATCTTTGGCAGAAACAAGGATTATATCATCGGGCTCATTAAAAGCTAATTCTGAGGGCAAATATGGAGGAAAAATTGATTTAACGGCTAAAAATGTGAAATTAGTAGCATCCAATATTGAAGCAAAAGGAGAAACTAGAGGAGGAAAGGTCAGAATTGGAGGAGATTATTTAGGTGGCAAGGAATTAACCAAAACGGTTAATAAAACAGAAACAGGTTTTGTGTCACGCTTTGGCGAACAACCATCATTACGAAATGCCAAGCAAACAATCGTCAAAGCAGACACAAATATTGACGTATCAAGTACCAATGGTCAAGGAGGTACAGTAATAGTCTGGTCAGACCAAATGACCCAGTTTGAAGGTAAAATTAACGCTAAAGGAGCAGAAATAAAGGAAAAGATAGCGTCACAAGAATTTGCATCAAGTTTCAACGGTAATTCATCAACAACCATTACCAAGCAAAATACTGTTGAAACTGATGCGAATAATGATGTTTCTAAAAAAAACATCATAGAGAGCCATAAAAAAATAATTTTGAGTAACCGTGAAAGACTTTATGGCAATAAAAAACAACAAAAGGCAGATAAAAAGAGTTTGATCCAAGACAAAGCAGTAAAAAAAATCACTGCATTTACAGGGAAAACTCAAGAAAGGGACAAAATTGAACTAAAATTAGCCTTAGAATCAAACATAGATCCGCCAAAAATTACCGAAAAATTGGGTAAGCCCCAATTTGAGTCCGAAGTCGATCCACCACCTCCAATAATTTTAGACAAAGGTGGCGGCTTTGTAGAAATCTCATCAAAGAATTACCTTAAAAGAGCCAATGTTGAAGGCGTGACTCTTAACGGAGGCACATTGCTTTTAGATCCAAGGTTTATTGTGGTCAATTCTTCGGGAACAAGAACACTATCAGATGTATCTAGTTTTAGTAATGGTAGTACTTCAACGTATTACATCAATGCTTCTACTATTTCAAATGCTATTACAGCTGGAACAAACGTAGTATTGCAGGCAAACCGTGATATTACAATATCGAGCGCTATAACCGCTACAGGTTCTTCAGGCGGTGATTTAACCATGCAAGCAGGAAGAAGAATTAATATAAATCAGGATATTACAACTGCTAATGGAGATTTAATCTTGGAGTCCAATCATACATCAGCAAGTAGTGTTGGATCAAGCTCTAGATATATTACTGGAAGTGGAGACTTAAATGTTGGAACAGGTTCAATTACCATAAGCATGTCCACTGGGTCTACTACTGTAACACAATTTATGAATCCTAGCGGTAACATGACAGCTAATTCAATAACGGTAAACGCTTCTAATGGTTCAGGACAAGGGAATATTACTTTAAACGGAACCTTAACAGCAGCAAACACAATATCCGTCACTAACAGTGCAACTTCATCTCAATCCTTTAGTGCAGGGTCATTAATAGCTAATGCGGTATCAAACCCTTTAACAATAATAAGCCCTCAATTCGGATCAATTTCTTCAATCAGTACCCCCAATGGCAATTGGAAATTGAGACAAACACGTAACGCTGATGTAACTATAAATAACGTACCAGCGGCTAATTTTGTGCAGTACGCATATTCAGGAGGTAGTATTTCAGGTTCTGGAAATGCAATTTTGAGTGCATATGATCCAGGAACGATTACAAAAACATTTGCCAATGTTGGGGGTGGGTCTCACCAGGTTAGAAAAACATATGATGGAACAACCTCAGTATCTAGTGCAACATTTGGATCGGATAGTTTAAACGACCCTTTACAGGTAAATTTAAATCTTAATTCACCAACATTCACATATTCACAGGCTAATGTGGGAACGAGTTTAACAGTAACTGCCAATACTGCCTATACAATAAATCCAGTTCACTCCAAACATGGAACGGTTTACGGCTTAGCTACAAGTGGTTCAGCGCAAACTCTTACAGGTAGAATAAACCAAAAAGATGTGGTTGTAAGGGGCCAAAGACACTATGATGCTACAACTAATATTTATCCTGCAAACTTCACGGTTCAAAGTGGATTAGTGGGAAGTGAAACACTAACATTTGGTGGAAGTAACGATACATTTAGTACAATGGTTGCTAATGAGTCTGCCTTTACAAGTATTTCATTGAGTAATGTAGTTTTAGCAGATGGTTCAAATGGTGGTTTAGCAGCAAATTATAATATTTCAGCATCAGATTTTCAGATTCAAAAGAGACCATTAGCAGTCCAAGTACAACGTCAATATGATGGAACAGCAACCTTTAGTTCATCTGAGAGTGTGTTTTTCGAATATCAAACAATGTCAAGTCCACCTTCTAATGCAGTTGGAAGAACAGGAGTTTTACTAGAAACATTAAGTTTGAGTGGAACTGGAACAACATCAGGATCAGCAACAAATGCTGGAACATATGATCTTTCAGGTTTTACACTTTCAGATGGAATAGCAGCTTCAAGCAACTATACAATAACAGGAAATATTAGAGGAGTTATACAACAAAGGGTATTAGACCTTGATGGTGCGCGAGCAAATAATGGAAATAGCACAATAGCGGCGTCAGCAATGACTTTGGATAATTTGGTTGGATCAGAAACACTTACATTAAGTGGAAATGGAGTCGCATCACAATCAACTCCTGGAAACAATATCTCATTTAGTGACATAAGTGGATTTTCCCTAGGAAATGGATCAAATGGTGGTCTGGGCGCTAATTATACACTTACCGGTGGAACCCATGTTGTCGACATAACGGCCACAACTCCATATATAACCGGTACAAAGGTCTATGATGGATCACTTACAGTTTCAGGTACCTTGCTGTCATTTGTTGACCCCAGTAATTTAAGTGCCAGTGTAACCGTTTCAGGTTCAGGGACTGCTTCTTCTCAAAATGTTGCTAATGGGATAACTATAACGCAAGGAAATCTTGGGACCTTGGCCTTAGGGGGGGCTGATGCCGGATCATATAATATCAACACGATAGCTACCAATAATCTTGTAACTGTTGATATATCAAAAAAACCAGTTAATTTGGCAGGCTCACGAACTTATGATGGAACAAAAACGATAAATTCAGCAGCAATTTCAACGATTGGAGGCACAATAGGTAGTCAAACATTAACAGTTTCGGGTTCAGGTACGCTAAATTTAGGTGGAGCTGGTTCTCGAACCATTGCAGATACTAGTTCTTTTACACTTGCAAATGGAAGTAACGGTGGAATAGGCGCAAATTATACATTAGACGGTGGAACGCATTCAGTAACTGTAAGTCCAAAGCCAGTCACAATATCAGGAACAAAACAATATGATGGAGATACAGTAGTACATTCAAATTCAGCCGAAGCTGGAATTACTTTAGTTTCAGGTGAATCATTGCTGTGGACAGGTAACGGGGTCTCAAATTCTGCAGATGTTGGGAATCAAACTGTTACACAAGGAACATGGAGCTTAGCTGACCAAACACATGCAGCTTCAAACTATACATTTTCGGGTGCTTCAATGACAATAAATATTACACAAAGACCAGTACTTATAACAGGAACACGTCAATATGACGGCACTACAGACGTTGCTGGCTCAAATATTACGACTTATACGGCTCAGGGTACATTTTCCAATGGAGGTAGTTCTGACGTTTTTAATACCTCAGGAAGTTTTAGCTCTGGTCAACTTGTCTTATCTAATGGAACTCGCGAGACCTTGACTTCATCAGGCACAGGGACTGCTGACAGCAAAGACGCAGGTGTGGCATCAACAATTAACAGTAACGCCTCTGGATTATCTTTTGTGGATGGAACTAACGACGGTAAAGCCGCAAACTATACTTTAACATTACCATCAGGGTCGCATGGTTTTACAGTGACACCAAAGGTGCTTGGGCTAAGCGGAAGTAAGGTCTACGATGGAGGCGCAATTGTTCTGGCATCGGAATTACCAACAATCTCTGGTTTAATTGGTTCAGAAACTGTTGTTACCAGTAATCAAACTTCAACAACCGGTTCAGGTGGAGCGAACAAGAATGTGGCTAACAATGTTTCTATAACCTCCAATGCGGCAGGTATTTCTGTGGCCAATGGATCGAATGGAGGG
>MDSV01027753.1_pt1 | contig 12422 bp, 12 predicted proteins | sample 810851 | NCBI WGS metagenome assembly MDSV01 (sample SAMN05326640, study PRJNA326480) | marine metagenome | isolation source: seawater | place: Atlantic Ocean: North East | collected 2012
ATAATGGACAGGCATTATAACTTTTGTTTTAGAGTTAATTTTTCTTTTTAAATCATCTATATCTATTGTCATTGTTTTTTCGTTTACATCACAGGGAACTGGTTTTAATCTATTTGCCGATATTGCTTGAAAAGAAGACAAGTAAGTTAGAGATGGAACTAAAACTTCATCATTATTTTTAAGACACAAAGATTGTAATGCAAGTTGAAGGGCAGCTGTGCCGCTAGATACAGCAACAACTTTTCTTTTCTTATTTTTAAAAAATTTAATTAAATTTTTTTCAAATAATTGAACTTCCTGCCCCATACCTAAAAATTCTTTAGAAAGAATTTTAACCACATTTTTCTTTTCTAATTTTGAGATACTACTTTTAGATAGTCTTATAAGTTTACCAGCATTTCCAAGGAGTTTTTTTTTCATTCCACAATCTTTCTAATAAATCTTTATCTCTTTTTGTATCCATGCACTGCCAAAATTTCTCATGTTTAAAAGCAATGAGTTGTTTTCGCTTAGCTAAATTTTCCAAAGGTTCTTTTTCTAATACTGTCGAGCTTGATTTTATCAATCTCAAAAATTCTGGTTCAAAAACAAAAAAACCACCATTAATCCAACTTTGTTTGGTTTGAGGTTTTTCCTTAAATCTATGAACTATATTTCCTTTTAAATCTAACTCTCCAAATCTTGCACTAGGATGAACAGTTGTAATTGTTCCAATTTTCCTATGTTTCTTATGAAATTTTAATAACTCTTTTAAATTTATGTTAGAAACACCATCACCATAGGTTAGCATAAATCTTTCATTATTTATAAATTTTGATATTTTTTTTAATCTCCCTCCTGTTTGAGTTTTTAAACCAGTATCAACAAGTTTTATTTTCCACTTTTCATCATTATTTTTTAGATATTTAATTTCTTTTTTTTTTAAATCTACTTCGAAATCCGAATTAAGCTGATTAAAGTTTAAAAAATAGTTTTTTATAATCTCGGATTTATAACCTAAAGCTATTATAAAATCTGAAAATCCATAATGTGAATAAATTTTCATAATATGCCATAAAATTGGTTTTCCTCCAATTTTTAGCATAGGTTTAGGCAATGAATTTTTTGACTCTGAAATTCTTGTTCCAAACCCTCCGGCTAAAATTACTATTTTCATTTTTTTTTCCAGTTATATTTTATTTCATTATTTCTTTTTCTAACTATTTCTTTATCGTTATGTTTTAAGTTTGCAAGATTAAAAACGAGATTTTTACCCCTTGAAATGCCTTTAAATGCAAACCAAATATTTGGTGGTACAATAATTTTGAAAAATCTATTATCACCAATTATAATTGATCTAAATTTACTCTCATCATAAAAAACAAATTGAACTTTGCCTACAGGTACCACGAGAGTCATTGTCATTTTTGTATGCTTTTTCCATCCTTTAATTTTGTTAAATTTCACAAATGAAAAATATGCATCTTTATAAAATTTTAAGTTACTTTGTTTGTTGTTTAAAATTTTTAAAATTATACCATTCTCATTCCTAACAATATTATATTTTTCTATTTTAATTTTATTTAATTTTATTTTGCCCAATTTTTTCCTCTTTTTTTTGCTAAATCAATAAATTTAAATATTTGTTTTTTACTTAATTCCAATATGTTTAATGGCTTAATTTTATAAAATTTTTTATACCAAACAACTGTTTCTTTAATAGTTTCAGAGAAATTAAGAGTTGGTGACCAATCTAATTTTTTTTTGGCTTTGCTGCAATTTAAATTTAATAAACCTGATTCCTTTATAAAATTTTTTTTTTTTGAGTTTGTAAATTTAATATCACTCCAAGTTAATTGCATTTGCTCGATCACTTTTTTAACTGAAAAATTATTTTTGATAGGAGGACCAAAATTAAAAGCCTCTCCATTTAATTTCTTATCTTTATTTAACGAATAAGCTAAATTAATATATCCACTTAAAGGTTCTAAAACATGTTGCCAAGGTCTTGTTGAATTTGGATTTCGAATTTCCATTTTTTTTGATAAAGAAGCTGATTTTACACAATCGGGTATTAGTCTATTTGAAGCCCAGTCCCCCCCACCAATAACATTGCCGGCTCTACCAACTCCTAGTAAAATTTTTTTTTCATTTTTTATAAATGATTCAAAATAAGATCTGATTGCTATGTCTGCTGAAGCTTTCGAGGCGCTATATGCGTCAATCCCCCCAAGTCTATCAGTTTCTTTATATCCGACATTAGTCTCTCTATTTTCATAGCATTTATCACTTGTAATTAAAATTAATGTGCATTTTTTTTTTAAACTTCTTACAGATTCAATAATGTTTATTGTTCCATTTACATTTGTCATCCAAGTATAATTTGGTTTAATAAATGAATTACTAACTATGGCCTGAGCTGCTAAATGAAAAATTATATCAGGTTTGAATTTAATTATTTCTTTTTTTAATTTTTCAAAATTTCTAATATCAATTTTTTTTTCTTTTATAAATTTTTTTGCATTAATTAATTCATAGTGAGAGGGTTTTGTTGGTATATCATTTGAAATCCCAAGTATCTTAGCGTTATAAATTTTAAGCCACAAGCTTAACCAGCTACCTTTAAAGCCTGTGTGACCAGTAATAATAATTTTTTTTTTATTATAAAATTTTGCAATTTTGTTTTGATTAATTTTACTCATTTTTATTTATAAGCTTTGATACAATTTTTTTAGCATCTATAAGATCAATGTTACATGGTAAATTAATCATTTTTGTTCCAATTTTTTCAGAATTTTTACAAGATCCTTTTTTATAATTAAAACTTGAAAGCTTGCTATTTGTAGCCTCAATTGGTTTTTTAAACCAGATTCCTGAAATTTCAATTAGATTACTAATTTTCACTAAAATTCTATTGCATTTTGAGTCATGCCACACCAAACGAAGTGGAATAATGTCATGATTTTTATTTCTATATATGGGTAATTTTTTTTTTAAATTTGGATATTTGTTAATAAGATTATCTAAAAAATAATTTAATACAATTTTTCTTTTAACTTTTGTTTCTTCCCACCTTTTGATTTCTAATATTCCAATATAAGCTAAAAAAGTTGGAAATTTACATGGGTAAGGGTAATCTCCACTTAAAGATTTTGAGAAATAATCACTATCCAAATATGGATTCTTATTAAAAAATTTCATATTAATTTTGTTATAAAAATTTAAACATATTTTTTTAATGAATGAATTAGTTGATAAAAAATTGTTTCTAAAAAAAATATAATTCAAAATATTATTTTTTTTTTTTAAAGAAAAATTTTTAATTTCCTCCTTTTGTTTCTGCAAATGCTTAATTAGTTTTTTGTTATTAGAATATATAATACCTCCACTAAAGGTATTAATTGGTTTTGTATGATCAGTTGAAAAAAGCGCAGCTTCACCAAAGTTTCCTAAAATTTTTTTATTAACCTTTGAACCTAAAGAAAGAGCACAGTCTTCTAGCAAAAAGATTTTTTTTTGATTTGAAATTTTCTTAATTTTTTGTATTTCACAAGGAATTCCAAAAGAATGCTGTGCAATAATTAATTTTGTATTTATATTTATTTTTTGTGAAATACTTTTGGCGGACGATCCATAAGTTTTAATATCGACATCGGAAAAAACTGGTTTGCCACCAACTTTTAAAATAGCATTAATTACTACTGAGCAGGTTCCTGCGTTAACAATAACTTCATCATTTTTACTTATATTTAGATAGTTTAGAATTTCGAAAAGGCCCATTCTTCCAGAAGCGTAAGTCACAGCCTCTCCTTTGCCAATTAATTTGGAAAATTTTTTTTCGTAAATTTTTACTAATTCCTTATCTTCAATTTTTATTAGTTTCCTTAATTTATTTATATGTTTTTTTTTTAAATATTTATGATTTCCACAGAAGTCATAAGGATTAAAATAAATTAACTTCTTAAGTTTATATAACATTATGATTTTTCAATTTACAACTTATTGCTTAAAAATTTATAGACGCTAATATAGTGTATAAATTTTTTAAAACAAACATACGATATGAAGATTGGTTATATAGCTGGTTTTTGGGCAACTAACATTGGCAACTCATTCTATAATCTAGGAGCATTATATTTATTAAAAAAAATATTTGGAGAACAAAATGTTTTTTTTATTCCTGATCCCCCACAATGGATGTGGAACGTAAATAATGAATATGATTTTATATCAAAACTTGATTTAGATATAGTTTTTATTTCTGGACCTTGCTTAGACCATAGATTTTTAAAAAAAATTTATAAAAAAATTTTTGACAATTTAACAAAAAATAATACTAAAATTGTTTTTATTTCTGCTGGCGCTGGAACATATACATCTACAGAAAAAAATGATAACGAAGATTTCTTAAATAACTACAAAATTGAGCTCATTATGACAAGAGATGAAAATACTTATAATCTCTATAAAAATACAAAAATAAAAACCTTTAATGGTCTTTGCACAAGCATGTTTTTAAATGATGCTGTTAATACTGCACCAGTAATTAATAAACAAGAATATAATATATTTAACTTTTCAAAATCAGACGAACCAATAATAGAAAAAGTCGAACATAAATATGTAGTAAAAAAAAAAAAATTCTTTGAAAAATTTCAAAACAGACTAGATGGTTTAAAAATAATTAGAACAAATAATTCAATGTTTAATAGATTTAAACATATTGTATATGATAGAGACAATATTTATTACTCAGATTTACCTTGGGGATATATATCAATTCTAAAAAATGCTAATTTAGTATTTTCGGATAGAGTTCACACTTGCGCATGTGCATTGATCATGGGCAGTAAAGCCATGTATGTTAAATTATCAAAAAGATCACTAGATGGAAGATACAGTCTATTTAATAGAATAGGTGCTGGTGATATTTTTGATAAACCTATAAGTTTGGATTTTGATTATATAAATTCTGAAAAAAATAAAATGGAAATTTTTTTGACAGAGTATTTTAAATAGATTTTAATATTACATACAGATTATAAAAATATAGATAGTGATATATAAAAGCATTTAAAATATAATTGGTTAAATAATTAACTTAATAACAATAATGAAACCTTTGATCTCAATAGTGATACCGACTTATCAACGTTGTGAAAGGTTAAAAATTGCTCTGGAGTCAATATTAAATCAAACTTATCGCAATTATGAAATTTTAATTATTGATGATGGATCTTCAGACGGCACACAACAAATGATAAAATCTTTAAAAGATCCAAGAATTATTTATCATTGGCAAAGGAACTCAGGATGTCCGGCTAATCCTAGAAATAAAGGTATCAAATTAGCAAAAGGAGAATGGATTGCTTTTTTAGATTCAGATGATTGGTGGTCACGGGATAAACTAAAAAGTTGTGTAGATTTTATTAATGATGATGTTGATTTAATTTATCATGATGTTGAAATAGTATCAAATAAACAAAAGTTTTTCTTTGGTAGAAAAAAAGTTAAAACTCGTCAATTAATGAGACCAGTACTAATAGATTTACTTTTAAAAGGAAATATAATCAGTAACTCGTCTGTAGTTGTTCGTAAAAAATTATTAGTTCTTGCTGGATATTTAGATGAGAGAAGAGAACTTAAAGCAGTCGAAGATTATAACATGTGGTTAAAAATCGCTAAACTAACTGAAAAATTTTTATATTTGCCTAAAATACTAGGATTTTATTTTGTCCACAATGAAAATATTTCAAATCAAAAAAATATTTCAAATAAAAATATGTCGGTACCTTTAAAATATGCTGTTTCTAATTTTATTAAAAATTTAAATCTAGATCAAAAAATACAATTAGAATCGAATCTTCGATATATTTCAGGAAGATATTATTATCTAGAGGAAAATTTTAAAAATGCAAAAAAAGATTTAGTAACTGTATTAAAAAAAGGTTCAGGTTTCCAAAAATTTCGTTCAATGTTTATGATGATAATGATATTTTTAAGATTTAATCAAAGAAAAAATTTTTACAAAAATAAAGTTTTAGAAAAACAATCATCAAAAGTGAGCATAATAATAAATTGTTTTAATGGTCAAGAATATTTAAGAAAATGTATAGAAAGTGTATTAAATCAATCTTTTAAAAACTGGGAAATTATTTTTTGGGACAATAGATCTACTGATAAAAGTTATGAAATAATTAAATCATACAAAGATAAAAGAATTAAATATTTTAAGGCAAAAAAGCACACTCTTCTTTATGAAGCTAGAAATTTAGCATTAAAAAAAGCAAATGGTAAATTTATTACTTTTTTGGATGTTGATGACTTTTGGCATAAAGATAATTTAAAAATTAAAGTTAGAAGCTTAGATGGTAGCACTTATTCATTTGCTTATTCAAATTTTACTTTATTTAATGAAATAATTGGAAAGTATAAAAATATAAATATTAAACAAAATAATGGAAATCAATTAGATCAAATTTTAAAGTCTTATAATATAGGATTTTTAACGACAATTTTTAAAAAAGAAATTTTTCATGATTTTAAATTCAACTCTAAATATCACATAATTGGAGATTTTGATTTTATATTTAGGATTCTAGAAAAACATAAATTTTTATTTATCAAGGACAAATTATGTTATTACAGAATACATGATAAAAATGAGAGTAAAAAAAAAAAAAAAATTGCATATTTCCGAGCTAATGCATTTTATTAATTATAATAAACATACAAAACTAGCTGAGAAAAAAAATTTTAAATATGTTGAAAATCTAAAAAATTATTATGAGGGGTATTATAACTTATGTAAGAAAAATAAAACTGGTGCAAAAAAAAATTTAAAAAAAATGTTCATTAGTTTTAATAAATTAAAGTTAATTTCTTTCTTTTTTCTTCCTAATATTTTTCTTAAAAAATTAAATATTTTATAGTGAAATGGTTTCTTTAAAATTAAATTACATATCCCATCTTATTAAAATTCTTAAAAATAAAAATTTTCATTTTGTATTGTTGTTTACTTTTTTTTTATATCCAATAAAGTTATCATTTAACCTTGATGCAGGAAATAGCCCCGACTATACTTATATAAATTACACATATTTATTATATATTCTATATAAATTAGTGAATGATAAAAGAATTTTCACCTCAAACAATTTTATAAATTATTCACTAATATTTTATTTTTTTATATTAATTTTTAGTCTTATTGATGCACAAATTTACCAATCAGATAATAATAATTTAAGAAGAATATTAAGTTTTATTTTATTTATTTCTATTTTTTTATTTGCCTTTTTAAAAATCGAGGAAAAAGATATAGAAAATTTAAAAATTTCAATAGTTTTCTTTTCATTAATTTTAATTATAGATAAATTTATAATTATTTTAAGTTTAGAAAATTCAATTTCTAATTGGCAATCTTACAATTGGAAACACGAAATAGGTTCACAAAGATTAGGATTTATTTACATATTTTCATTTTGGATAGTCTTTATTGATTATAAAAAATTCAAAAAATTTTTAAAATTTTTTGATATAGAAGATAATAAAAATTTTATTAGATATTTTTTATTATCATTAATTATAGTTGGTATTTATTTTACAATTTCTAGATCTACTTATTTGTCATTTTTGGTAACTATAACCATATTCTTATATTTAAAGCATCCTTATTATGCAAAATTATTATCCTTATTAGCAATTTTTATCTTATCTTTATATTTAATTTTTTATTTTAGTCTTTATGGATCAGATATTGTGAATTACTTTTTTCAATCTAATTTTGGAATTAATTCTTCAATTGGATATAGATTTTATATTTGGGAAAAAATTACAATAAGTGTGATTAAAAATCCACTACTTGGAAGTGGATATTTAGGTGTATGGATCATGGAAGGTGGAAGTGGTTCGGCACACAGTCAGTACTTTGATGTATTATTTAGAGTTGGTATAATTGGATTTATTATTTATTTCATTACAATATATAGAATATTTAAATTTTATAAAAAAAATGATTTATCAATATTTATAGGCCTTATATCATTTTTGATAATTGGCATTTTTCATGAAACATTTAAATTAAGTTATGGCTCTTGTATTTTAGGATTTTTGTTAGGTTATGTGGTTACATCTAATAGATCTTCAGATTTAAAATTATGATTATTGGAATTGATGCCTCAAATATTAAAGAAGGTGGAGGCGTAACTCATCTAGTTAATTTACTCAAAGCATCAAATCCAAAAAAACATAATTTTAATAAGATCATAGTTTGGTGCAATAAAAAAATTTATCCTTTGATACCAAATAAAAAGTGGATATCAAAAAAAATAATATTTGATGGCAATATATACTTTATAAAAATGTTTATTTGGCAAAAATTTTTTCTATCAAGTAAAGCAAAAAAAGAAAAATGTACTAAATTATTTTTTCCTGGTGGGATATATTTTGGAAACTTTAGACCTTACACAACAATGAGTCAGAATATGATTCCTTTTGAAGAAAAAGAGTTAAAAAGATATTTTCCAAGTTTAAAATTTTTAAAATTTTTACTTATTAAAATTGCACAAATTTATACTTTAAAAAGGTCAAAAAATATAATTTTTTTAACATCTTATGCCAAAAAAAAAATTTTAAAAATAATCCAAACTAAAAAAAATTCTGAAATTATTGAACACGGAATAGATGAAAATCTAAAAAAAAAATTAATATTAAATAAAAAAAATTTTATTTTTAACAAAAAAAAAGAGTTTAAACTTTTGTATGTTTCAACAATTGATAAATATAAACATCAAGTCAATGTTATTTTAGCAATTAATTCTTTGAGAGAAAAAAAAAATTGGAATCTTAAATTAACTTTAGTTGGAGATCATTATGGGAATGAACTTAACGCTATAATTTCAACAATGAAAGATTTAGATCCAAACAAAGAATGGATAAACTATAAACCCAAGTTAGATAGAAAAAAATTAATTAAGTTATATTCACAATATGATCTTGGTATATTTGCATCATCATGTGAAAATTTATCAAATATAATATTAGAAAAAATAAGTTCAGGTTTACCAATAGTTTGTTCTAATGTGCCTTCAGTTTCTTTTTGGCTTAAAGACTATTCAAATAAATTTAATCCACTTAATCCCTTAAGTTTAGAAAAAGTTTTATTAAAAATAATTCCTTCAAATTTTCATAGATATAAAATTGCTAAAAAATACAAAATTCTATCTAATAGATTTGATTGGAAGTTATCAGCTAAAAAAACATTTGAATTAATTAATAAATCTTCTCTAAATTAGTTTTTTAAAAACCATAGTTAACATAGTTCCCACAGTTGGGGGGTGTATTTTTTTATTTTTTTTAAGATTTATAAAATCTTTCCTATAATTTTGATATGGAGTTTCATAATATTGAAAAACAGTTTCTAAATTAAAAAAATTTTTTTTTAGAAAATAGTTTGCAAGATTAATATGATTAAAATGTACTAAATGAAGAGGGTGGTTTTGGTTAAATTTTTTATTATTTAGTTTAAAACTTAAGCTAGATGAATTAGGTGTGGCAGTTATAAAGAAAAAACCATTTTTCTTAACTGATTTTGTAAGGATATTAAGTATTTCTTTAAAATTTGGCAAATGCTCAACTACACCTCTCATAATAATTAAATCAAATTTTTTTTTTTTAATTTCATTATTTTTTAAAAATGTAAAACCTTTTTTGTATTTTTCTTTTTGAATAAATTCAAAGCCATATTTTTTTCCTTTAAACATTCTTATGAAAATTTCATTCCCAAAGCCATAATCTAATATTTTTTTTTGTCTTGAATCTTTGAAGTATTTTGTAATTAATTTCTTGTCTAGTAGATATTGAATTTTTCTTTTATTTTTTTCATCCGATGAAATTGTGTAATTTTTTTTATAATAAATTTCATTATATTCAATTTTTAATTTTTCTTTTAGATTAGGATCTTTAATTCTTTCCTGAAAAACAAGGTCACAATTTTTACACTGTCTATATTTTATATTTTCATGTGTGTATATATAATCAGTTTTATTACTATTACATAAACTACACTTATATTTATTTAAAAAACGTTTCATTTAATAAGTATATAATGTAAATATTTCAAAAATGTATAAAAATTTAGTAATACTAATTACCGGTGGGACAGGATCTTTTGGCAATGCAGTTCTAAGAAAATTTTTAAAGACTAATGTTAAAGAAATAAGAATTTTTAGTCGTGATGAAAAAAAACAGGATGATATGAGAATTTTTTTTCAAGACTCAAGAATAAAATTTTATATCGGAGATGTAAGAGATTTACGTTCAGTTAATAATGTTTGTCAAGGAGTAGATTTAATTTTTCACGCAGCTGCATTAAAACAAGTTCCTTCATGTGAATTTTATCCTATTGAGGCAGTTAAAACCAACATACTAGGAACTGAAAATTTACTTGATGCAGCAATTAAAAATAAAGTTAAAAAAGTTGTGTGTTTAAGCACAGACAAAGCGGTCTACCCTATTAATGCGATGGGGCTTTCCAAAAGTTTAATGGAAAAAGTTGCTGTAGCAAAGTCGAGAAGTTCAAAAAAAACCATTATTAATGCCACAAGATACGGAAACGTAATTGGTTCTAGAGGTTCTGTAATACCTTTGTTTATTGAACAAATTATTAACAATAAACCAATAACTATTACTAATTCAAAAATGACTAGATTTATGATGACCTTAGATGAAGCTGTGAACTTAGTTTTTTTTGCTTTTAAAAATGGAAAACAAGGTGAAATTTTTGTACCCAAAACATCAGCAACAGATATTGCAACAATTGCAAAAGCTATAAAAATAATTTTTAAAAAACCTAATCACCCTATTAGAAATATTGGTACCAGGCATGGTGAAAAAATACATGAAACTTTATTAAGTAGAGAAGAAAAAGCTATTTCAATTAGTATAGGAAATTATTACCGTATTCCTAAAGATCAAAGAGATTTAAATTATGAAAAATATTTTAAAGAAGGTAACCAAAAATTATCTATCTCTGAAGAATATAATTCATTTAATGCAAAAAAATTAAACTTAAAACAAACTATCAAATTATTGTCACATATTGATGAATTTAAAAAATATTTTAATTAAAAATTTTTTAAAGCAATTATGAAAATTTTAATAACAGGTATTAATGGTTTTATAGGAAAGAATCTCAAATTAAAAGCTATTGAAGAAGGGATAAATTTTTTAGCTTTAAAAAGAAATTCAAATTTAGATAAGAATAAAAAAAAAATACTTGATTGTGATATTGTAATTCATCTTGCTGGTATTAATCGTACAAAAAGAAAAAATGATTTTGATAAAATAAATTTTCTTTATACTAAAAAAATTAGTAATTTTTTTTTAAGAAATAAAAAAAAAATACATTTTATCTATGCTTCTAGTACTCAGGCTGCAACTAATAATCTTTATGGTAAAAGTAAGAAAAAAGCAGAGAATTTTTTGAAAAATTTTGCAAAAAAAAATCAATCAATGGTATCTATATATCGTATGCCTGGCATTTTTGGAAAATGGTGCAAACCAAATTATAACTCTTTTATAGCAACTGCATGTCATAATATAATTAATAATAAAACTCTAAAAATTTTTGATGGAAATAAAAAATTAGAACTTATTCATATTGATGATTTAGTTGATCATATCTTAAAAAATGTAAAAAAAAAATTTTATGAAAATAATATTTATTATCCAGATTTTAAAAATATTATTTATAAAAAAACTATAAATTCAATTATAGATAAATTGAAAAAATTCAATAGTTATAAAAATGATTTAAAAATTGAGGAAGTTGGTTTAAAATTTAACAGAGCTCTATATTCTACTTTTATAAGTCATTATAATAAAAAAGATTTCAAAGAAAAACTTTCGGCTCATAATGATAATAGGGGAACTTTTGTTGAAATAATGAAAACTAAAAATTCTGGACAATTTTCATATATTACAATTAAGCCTAAGCAAATAAGAGGCAATCATTATCATCATACTAAACTTGAAAAATTTTTAGTCTTAAAAGGGGTAGTAAAATTTAATTTTAAGAATGTTGATACAAATAAAAAATTTTCTTTAAAAGTTGCGGATAAGGATCATTCAGTAATTACAACAGTTCCAGGGTGGTCACATAATATTGAGAATTTATCCAGTTTTGACTCTATATTATTAATTTGGGCTAACGAAGTTTTTGATAAAAAAAAAATTGATACTATAAGAATGAGTATATGAAAAAAATAAAACTGGTAACTGTTGTTGGCACAAGACCTGAAATAATTAGGCTATCAAGAATTATAAATAAATTTGATGAATACTTTGATCATGTTCTAGTTAACACTTCACAAAATTATGACAGAGAATTGAATGAAATTTTTTTTAAGGATTTAAAAATTCGTAAGCCAGATTATAATTTG
>MDSV01035792.1_pt1 | contig 12421 bp, 5 predicted proteins | sample 810851 | NCBI WGS metagenome assembly MDSV01 (sample SAMN05326640, study PRJNA326480) | marine metagenome | isolation source: seawater | place: Atlantic Ocean: North East | collected 2012
AAGTGGTTTAGTTTTATTGATGTCAGAGTTTTTTATTTCAATATCAAACCAAACGACATTACCAATTTACACTTTGATAAGTGCTGGGATAGTGAATATATTAGTACCAAGTGGTGGAGGTCAATGGGCTATACAAGGGCCTATTATAATTGATGCTGCTCTTAATTTAGGAGTTCCAATACAAAAAGTAATAATGGCTTTAGCTTACGGAGATCAATTAACAAATATGCTTCAACCTTTTTGGGCATTACCCCTACTGGCTATCACTGGCTTGAAAGCTAAAGACATTTTACCTTTTACTTTGATTGCAATGGTTGTAGGGGGGGTGATTTTTATTACCAGCCTTATTATTATTTAATTTTTCCAATTGGTAATTTTCAATATTTTATAAAAAATATCTGTGTTATCATAAATTCCTTTAAATTCTTTAGATCCAGGTCCATAAGCAAAAACAGGTATTAAAGTGGCAGAATGTCCTCCAGTTGAAAAACTCGGATCAATGGTTCGATAATCATTATGAATGTTCCCATTGACATCTGTATATTTTTTTCCTGAAAGTGTAAAACCTCCTGTTTCATGATCGGAAGTTACAATAACCAAAGTTTGTCCATCTTTTTCTGCGAAATCTAGAACGGCTCCTATTGTTTCATCAAAATCTATAAGCTCAGAAATTAAATATTCAGCATCATTTGCATGTCCGCCCCAGTCAACTTGAGAACCCTCCGACATTATGAAAAAAGATTGGTTATTCTGATTTAAAAATTCAATTCCAAGCAGCGTTGCGTTCTTTAAAAAATCGCCTCTTCCATCAAGCATCTTAGGCATGGATTTATCTGCTAAAAGGTAGGCTAATTTGTTTTTATTCTCAACAGTTTTAAATTTATCTAATTCTTTGGTGTTCAACGTAAAACCTTTGGAGCCCAAGACTTCAAATAAGTTTTGACGCTCTTCTCCTTGAACAAAAAAATCTATCCCCCCTCCTGCAAAAAAATCCACATCAGACTCAGAAAGCTGTTTTGCAATTTCGTTTTCTTGGTTACGACTTACCACGTGTGCATAAAAGGATGCTGGAGTGGCATGGGTGATTGAAGACGTCGAAATAATTCCAGATTTAACGCCTTTCGAAGAGGCGATTTCAACAAGGTTTTCAACACTTGTGAAATCATCCAAAACTCCGATGGCACCGTTGTATGTTTTTTTTCCAGTTGCGAAGGCTGTACCACAGGCCGCAGAGTCGGTAATATGACTGTCCGAAGAATGAGTTTGAATGAGTCCAATGTGCTTAAAACGGGAATAATGAACCGAACTATCTTTAAAGTAATAAGCTGAGGAAATTTGCGAAAGTCCAGCACCATCGCTAATTAAAAAAATGACATTTTTTGGAGATGAACTTGAAGCTTTTAAAACAGCTGTATTATTACAATTTGTGAGCAAAAAAATACTGAAAAGTATGGATTTTAGGGAAAACTTTTTCATTGAAAGTGTAAAGATTATTAATTACAATATTACCAATTATAAATTAAAGAAAATTTAATTCAATTTGAACAAATTAATAATTATCAACGTCTCATTCTATTGTTCCTAAATTCTACCATCTTGTTTTGAATCAAATCTTGATATTCTGCTTTGGCAAGCACATCCCCTTTTCTTGGAGCTTTTATTTCAATTTTTTCTACTGGGTTTAAAATAATTTTAGTACATAACATGGTTGTATCTCCAGCACTTACTTCTAAAATCAGTCCCGGTAGTCCCCAATAGTCTGAGGGACCGTGACGCACTGGAATTTGCAGTGTATACCAAGCTTCAACTTTCGTTATTTCGACTTGTGTTTCGCTAACTTCGCTGTTTTCAGCACCATCGTCAGGCTTACGCATACGACTCCATGAAAAGGAATACCACAATAAATCATCTGTTGGGATGAATGTGGTGGCTTTATAACATGTGTATTCCCCTATTTTCTTTGTGGTACTGCCCAAGGTCCACTCCATAGGTTGAAGTACGTCTTTAATTAAAAATTTCTTGCCGTAAAATTCTTGCTGCTGAATTTGTGAATTGGTTTTCAAATTCTTATAGTTTTCTCCTGCAGCAAAGTTTTTGCCCCAGGAATCTGTAGCCCCAGAAATCGCATCTAACTGTTCTTCTTCAATAAACAAAGAGGCTTCTTTATTGAACGTCAATGTAAATTCTTTTTCCAGACGATTTTTGAGACGAAGCGCAATATCTTTTTTTTGTGCCTCACTCATTCGGGCGCCCCAGCGCCCCAATTCTAATCTTGATTTTGACATATAGACAGCTTGTCCTTGAAAGTCTTTAATTTCAAGTTCTGGAGCACTCCCTAAAATAAAGGGAATTGACAAAAAACAAATAATTTTGAAAAAGTTAGTAATCATAAATACATTATGAAACAATAATATAACAAACCAAACAATTTTGTGTTTTATTTACCAAAAAATTAACAGAGCTAATTAATTAGTAAATTAAAAAAACTGTTAGGTATAATGATTACAATCTTGGAAGATCATTATCATCCTTTAGGGGTAAGTCAGAATGTCCCATAAGATAAGTGTCAATATGATGAGCGGCTTGTCTGCCCTCAGAAATAGCCCATACAATGAGAGACTGTCCTCTGCGAATGTCCCCTGCAGCAAAAACACCCTCTACATTGGTTTTATAATCTTTGGTGGTGGCTTTGACATTGGTTCTAAAATCAGTTTCTAATCCAAGTTGTTTAACAATAGGTGTTCCTGGGCCTGTAAACCCTAGAGCTAAAAGTACTAAATCACAAGGCCATGTTTTTTCAGTACCAGGAAGTTGTTTAAGTTGAGGGCGTCTTCCTTCTTCAAAAATCCACTCTACTTCACAAGTAACAAGACCGGTTAAGTTCCCTTCATCATCACCAATAAATTCTTTAGTTGAAATACTCCAAAATCGCTGAACACCTTCCTGGTGTGAAGAACTTGTCTTCATTTTCATGGGCCAAAATGGCCAGGGTTGGTTGGCAGGACGCCCATTTGTTGGTTTGTCTAAGATTTCAAAATTTGTAACGGATTTTGCGCCATGACGATTTGAAGTTCCTATGCAATCCGAACCTGTATCTCCACCACCAATAACAATGACATTTTTATCAGTGGCTTGTATAATTTCTTCAAAAGATCTATTACCATCAACGTATTCATTATTTAGCTTTAAAAAATCCATTGCTTGAACCACTCCTTTTAAATCGGCACCTTTAACAGGAAGCTTGCGACGCTCAGTTGCTCCCCCGCAAAGTAATAATACATCATAATCAGATTTTAAAGTTTCAATAAAAACATCAACACCAACCTCTGTGTTGGTTTTGAACATGATGCCTTCTTGTTCTAAAATTTCAATACGACGGTCTATAATTTGTTTTTCAAGTTTAAAATCTGGAATACCGTAGCGTAAAAGCCCACCTACTTTTGAGTCTCTCTCATAAACCGTCACAGAATGACCAACTCGATTTAGTTGCTGAGCAGCAGCCAAACCAGATGGTCCAGAACCTACGATGGCAACAGTTTTTCCTGTGCAACCTATGGGCTTTTGGGCTTTAATCCATCCCTTGTCGAAAGCAACCTCAACAATATTTTTTTCAATATTTTCTATAGAGACAGGATCTTCATTTATACCCAAAACACAAGCTTGCTCGCAGGGTGCTGGACAAAGACGCCCAGTAAATTCTGGAAAGTTATTTGTTGAATGTAAAATTTTAGCCGCTTTTTCCCAATTCCCCAGATAGACATTATCATTAAAGTCAGGAATTAAATTTCCTAAAGGGCAACCGCTATGACAAAACGGTATACCGCAATCCATACATCGTGCCCCCTGAGATTTGAGGGTCTTTTCGTCTAGTGGAATGGTAAATTCTCTATAATTTTTTATACGGTTTTTAACCTTATCATAAGACTCATCTACGCGCTTGTATTCCAAAAATCCAGTAACTTTTCCCATCTTAATTATTCTTTACAAGTTTCTCATTCTCCAATCTAATAAGTGCTTGTCTGTATTCCTCTGGAAAAACTCTTATAAATGCTTTTTGAGTTGTTTCCCATTTTTCAAGAATGCGTTGCGCCAAAGGGCTCAGGGTTGCATTGTAATGATTTTCAATTAGCTGTTTGAGTTCACTTAAATCCGATGCTTCAGACAAGGGATCTAAATTTAAGCCTTCAAGATTGCATCGTTTTTTAAATGATTTTTTCGGATCATAAACATAAGCAATACCTCCACTCATACCTGCTCCAAAATTACGACCAACATCTCCTAAGATAACAGCGATACCACCAGTCATATATTCGCAACCGTGGTCACCAATACCTTCAACGACGGCTATGGCACCTGAATTTCGTACACAAAAACGCTCGCCGGCTTTTCCATTGATGTAAGCCTCACCAGAGGTTGCACCGTATAAAGCAACATTTCCAATAATTATATTTTTTTCTGGAATTATAGTTGATTCGTCCGGTACACGAATGGCCAATTTTGCCCCTGATAGTCCCTTACCCAAATAATCATTTGTATTACCAATAACATTCAGAGATAGTCCTTTGGTAGCAAAAGCACCAAAACTTTGACCAGCTGAACCAGTAAAATTAATTTTTAAAGTATTGTGTGGCAAACCTTGAGATCCGTAAATTTTAGAAATTTCGTTACTTATTATTGCTCCCACTGCTCTATTTTCATTGTTAATGTTTAGATCTAAAACAGTAGGTTCTTTTCTAAATAAGGCAGGGTGTGCTTTGTTAATGATTTCAAAATCTAAGGCCTTTTCAAGTTGATGATCCTGCTTGGAAGTGTTGAAAAGTTGGACATCCTCTGCGACCTTAACTTTATGCAAAATAGGTGTCAAATCAATTCCTCTAGATTTGTAGTGCTCTATGGCTTTGTTGCGGTCTAATTTTTCAACTTTACCAACCATTTCATCTACCGTTCTAAATCCTAACATGGCCATTATTTCTCTCAATTCTTGTGCTACGAAATACATAAAGTTAACTACGTGTTCAGGTTTACCTTTAAACTTTTTACGAAGTTCTGGATTTTGAGTTGCAATCCCTACTGGGCAGGTATTAAGATGGCAAGCTCGCATCATGACACAACCAGAAGCAACCAAAGGGGCGGTAGCAAAACCAAATTCTTCTGCCCCTAGAAGGCAAGCAATGGCGACATCGCGACCAGTTTTGAGCTGACCGTCACATTCAACGACTATTCTACTTCTTAAATCATTCATCACCAAGGTTTGTTGGGCTTCAGAGAGGCCTAACTCCCAGGGCAATCCCGCATGTTTTAAAGAAGTTAAGGGTGAGGCGCCTGTTCCACCATCATAACCAGAAATGAGTACCACATCAGCTTTGGCTTTTGCAACGCCAGCAGCAACCGTTCCAATCCCAACCTCCGAAACCAATTTTACATTAATTCTGGCCTCACGGTTGGCAGATTTTAAATCGTAGATGAGCTGTGATAAATCCTCAATGGAGTAGATATCATGATGGGGAGGTGGAGAAATTAATCCCACATATGGAGTTGAATTTCTTGTTTTAGCAATATCAGGATTGACCTTTGGACCTGGCAACTGCCCACCTTCTCCAGGCTTGGCCCCTTGTGCCATTTTGATTTGTATTTCCTTAGCGTTTGCTAAGTAATTTGAAGTTACACCAAAACGACCAGAGGCAACCTGTTTGATGGCGCTATTCTTCCAGTCTCCGTTTGAATCTTTGTAAAAACGTTTTTGATCTTCACCTCCTTCACCAGAATTACTCTTGCCGCCGATGCGATTCATTGCAATAGCTAAATTTTCGTGAGCTTCTTTACTGATGGATCCATAAGACATGGCACCTGTTTTAAAACGCTTTACAATATTGGTCCAAGGCTCAACCTCATCAATGGGTATAGGATCGTAATTAGAAAACTCAAACAAACCACGAATGGTCATTAGTTGTCTAGACTGGTTGTTAATAAGCTCTGAGTATTCTTTATACTTCTGTGGTTTATTGGTACGAACAGAATCCTGTAATTTGGCGATGGATAGTGGGTTAAAAAGATGCGGCTCTCCATTGCGTCTCCAACGGTACTGCCCACCTATTTCCAAGTCTAAATTAGCATCGATGTGTTTTTTGACATAGGCACGCTGATAGCGTTTAGATATTTCTTTTTCGAGCTGGTGTAAATCAACCCCTTGTATTCTGGTCGGAGTTTTTGGGAAATATTTATCAACAACCTGAGTATTGATCCCAATACATTCGAACAACTGAGAACCTCTGTAGGAATTAAGGGTGGAGATCCCAATCTTATTCATGACCTTTAGGATGCCCTTGCCAACAGCTTTGTTGTAGTTGTGAATCGCATCTTCAATGTTCGCTTTGGGATCTCTGGCCTTTACTTCATTTTCAATGATTTCATTAACCATGTAAGGGTTTATAGCACTGGCACCATAGCCAAATAAAAGTGCAAAATGATGAACTTCACGAGGTTCTGCTGACTCAATAATGATGCTTAATTTAGAGCGCTTTCCCAATTTCTGTAAACCACTATTTATGAAAGAGCAAGCTAAAAGTGCAGGAATGGGCGCCAAATCTTTACTTACACTTCTATCTGACAAAATAAGTATGTTGGTTCCTCTATCTATTTTATCTGAGGCTGACTTTAAGATATTCTCAAGGGAATCTTCTAGGCCATTATGTCCATTTTCAATGGGGTAAACTATTGGAATGGATTCTATATTAAAATTTGGATTGTCAAAGCTTTTAATTTTGTCAAGATCTTGTTTTGAAATTACTGGGTTTTGAATCTTTAATTTCTTGCAATGAGAATCATTAACATCAAAAAGATTAAAATCGGCACCAAGGGTTAAACTGATATCCGTTATCAGTTCTTCGCGAATGCCATCTAAAGGCGGATTGGTAACTTGAGCAAATAACTGCTTGAAATAGTTGTAAATAAGCTGAGGGCGTTCAGATAACAGGGCCAATGGAGTGTCGCTGCCCATGGAACCTATGGGCTCTTTGGCTTGATTAGACATGGGTAAAATAATGGTTTTAATGTCTTCTTGAGTGTAACCAAATAATACCTTTCGTTTGTCTAAGCTTTCTTGGTTCAGAAAAATTGGGCAATCGTTGTATGGAATTTCTTTAAGATGAATAAGATTTTCGTCGATCCAATTTTGGTAGGGATGTTTCTTGGAGATGGCCTCTTTGATTTCCTCATCGTTAACAATACGGCCTTCATCCATGTTCACTAAAAACATCTTACCAGGTTCTAAACGTCCGTGATATTCGACATTTTCTGGCGCAATTTCAATGACGCCTATTTCAGAAGACATGATTACATAGCCATCTTTTGTCACTGAATAGCGTGAAGGTCGTAATCCGTTACGATCAAGTACCGCTCCAATATAATTTCCATCAGTGAATGGAACAGAAGCCGGCCCATCCCAAGGTTCCATAAGACATGAATTGTACTCATAAAATGCTTTTTTGGAGGCAGACATTTCATCATTTTTTTCCCAAGCCTCAGGGATGAGCATCATCATTACCTCAGGAAGAGATCGTCCGGTCATTAATAGTAACTCCACAGCCATATCCATGGAAGCTGAGTCAGATTTGTTGGGTAATATAATAGGAAGTATTTCTTTTATGTCATCTGAAAACCATTGACTTTCAAATAACGCCTCTCTCGATATCATTCTTGAAACATTTCCTCTGAGGGTGTTAATTTCACCATTGTGACACATATATCTAAAGGGTTGTGCCAAATCCCAGGTAGGAAAAGTATTAGTAGAAAAACGTTGGTGAACCAATGCCAACCTTGTAACAAACAAAGGATTGCTAAGGTCTTTATAATACAATTTAATATCCTCAGGAATTAAAAGGCCTTTATAAATAATAATCTTAGTGGAAAAACTTGGAAGATAAAAGAAATTTGATTGCGAAAGTTTTGAATTGTAAATTTCTTGTTCCGCTTTTTTACGTGCAATGAAGAGTTTTAAATTAAAATCGAAGCCGTCCTGTTCTTTTGAGGATTTGGCTACAAAAATTTGTTTTGTGAAAGGTTCAGTTTTTTTGGCAATTGATCCTAAGACAGAATGATCTACTGGTAAGGTACGCCAACCTAATACTTTAAGTCCTTGGCCGGTGAGTTGTTTTTCAAAAATAGATTCACAATAGAAACGTTGGTTGGCTTTACGAGGAAGAAAAACATTACCAACGGCGTATTGACCAAAATCCGGTATTGAGAAAGTGCATTCATTTAGAAATAATTCATGAGGAATATCCACTAATATACCAGCACCATCTCCTGTTGTTCCGTCAGAGCTTACAGCACCCCTATGTTCTAAACACTCTAAAATTTGAAGTGCTTTATGAATTACCTCATTAGACTTTTTACCCTCAAGGCTACAAATAAATCCCGCACCACAGTTGTCGTGTTCAAATTCTGGCAAGTACATACCTTGTTTTTTTAACATGAATTTTATTAATTAGACGATTTATTTAAGTCAAAAGAATTTGAAATATAAGAACAAATCAAGAACAAACTATAAATGAAAAGCAATTATTGCGAGATGTGTAATTAATCGCATTTAAAAATATTTTTAAAGCGATTTAAGGACTTTATTTTAAAGAATTAATAATAGCTTTTTGCAACTAATAACAAACCTAAAGACATTCAATATCAATAATTTTAAAATAAAAACATTCGATTAAATGTTGAGTAAGAACAATAAGAAATTCATATTTTTTATATAATAATATTTTATACCCATAAATTTTTAGGGTAAAATATTGTTAATATAATAAAAATTTGATTTAACCCCCATTTATATTAGGGGTATTAGCATTAATATTCTAAGTTTGTGATGTAATTCAAACAAATAACCAAAAAATTAAATTATGAAAAAAATTTGTACATTATTATTGACGTGTTTTTCAGCGACCATCATTGCGCAGGAAGATGCACCTGCACTTTCAATTTCTGGGACTGTCGACGCTTATTATCAAACTAATATATCTTCACCAGATGATTTAGGTGATTCCTTTGGAACATCTTTCGCTGATGAAACAGGCTTCGCCTTAGGTATGGCAAATCTTGTTGCTTCATATGAAACTGGTTCTACTGGTGTTGTTGCAGACGTAGTATTTGGACCAAGAGGTGATGCTGCTGTTGGAGGATATAACCTTAACCAACTATATGCTTACTGGAATGTGTCTGAAACTACAACATTAACAATGGGGCGTTGGAATACATACCTTGGTTATGAAGTAATTTCTCCAGCTGGAAACTTCAACTATAGTACATCCTATATGTTTTCTAGTGGACCTTTCTCAATGGTTGGTTTGAAAGCTGATTTTGATCTTGGAAGCGACTTTAGCTTAATGCTTGCTGTTATGAATCCAACGGACGTAAATAACAACACTAGCGGAGGTTTTTCTCTAGGAGCTCAATTGGGCTATGCTGGACAATTTTTGAATCTTTATTATGATGATGATGAAGTCCTAGGGTTTGAAATTGACTATACCGGTGGATTTGATTTATCTGAAGAATTTTTCTTAGGAATCAATGCCGCTTATCAAGTTATGGGGATGGAAGCTGAACTACTTGGAGAGACTTTTTCTTTTGATGCAGGTTTTTACGGAGTCGCTTTGTATCCTCAGTACACTGTATCTGATAGCTTTGCTTTAGGGTTAAGAGGAGAATTATTTGGATACCATATTGAAGATGTAGATGACGTACCAAGTGTTTTTTCAACAACTCTTACAGGAAGTTACACGGTTGATAATTTAACTATCAAACCAGAAATTAGAATGGATGCTTGGAGTGAAGATGCTGAACCATACCTGGACAATGATGGTATGCCAACTGATTCTTTATCAGTTTTCACTTTAGCAATGGTTTACTCCTTCTAAAAAAACATTAATAAATTTTGTTTGTGATTAGAAAAAGCTCAAAAGATATAATGTCTTGTGAGCTTTTTTTTTAAACTTAGGCAGAATTGCGACTGGCGTTGATAATTCCATATAGAGTTCGAGTCACAATCTTTTCAAACAAATCGATCTGTTGTATGTCTGGGCTTTTTTGTTTTTGAAAGGCCTGTAGTTTTCTGAGGGAATATTGTTGAATGGTGAGCAATGGCAATACAATGGATTCTCGCATATCAATAGAGGCTTTACCGCTTGGTTCATTTTCCATTAATTTTTTGTAACCAGTAATTTTTAAAAGCAATGCTTGGGTGAGCTTGAATTCGTCATAAATGATGGTCCAAAATGCACCAAACTCTTCATCATCTGCCATATATTTTGTTAAAGGGAAAAAGGATTTACTAAGAGACATCATGCTATTTTCTAACAATGTCTTAAAAAAACTTGAATTATTGTAAAGCGCAATTACTTTTTCGAGCTCACCTTGAGACTCAAAGGCCTGGATAGCAGTACCCACACCAAAGAAACCAGGCACATTTTGCTTGAGCTGACTCCAGGAGCCAACAAAAGGAATAGCTCTTAAGTCTGAAAAAATCAATGCATCCGATTTAGAACGCTTTGAAGGTCGGCTTCCAATATTGGCTTTTCCATAGTACTTTAGAGTACTGATGCGCTCCAAGTATGGAATGAATTTTGGATGATTCTTAAATTCTTGATAAGCTTGGTAACTCAGTGATGCCAAAGTATTCATTGTTTCACGGTCAGCCTCTGAAAAACCTTTATTGTGCTCGGATTGTAATTTATTGGAAAGTCCAGAACTAATCAATTGTTCCAAATTGTATTTCGAGGATTCCGGAGTTCCAAAATTTGAACTTATCGTCTGACCTTGTATTGTGAGTTGAACTTCTCTATCTTGAATTGTTGGACCAAGTGAGGCATAAAACTGATGGGTTTTTCCGCCTCCACGCGCTGGAGGCCCACCGCGACCATCAAAAAATACAACGTCAATATTGTTTTGGTTGGAAATAGTTGTTAAAGCTTCTTTTGCTTTAAATATAGCCCAATTGGCCATAAAATAACCACCATCCTTGGTACCGTCCGAAAACCCCAGCATTATAGTTTGCTTATTACCTCTTGATTTCAAATGCGACTTGTAAGCCTTGTTAGTGTAAAGTTGCCCCATCACTTTGGGTGCATTTTCTAAATCGGTAACCGTTTCAAACAATGGGACAATATCAATGCTAAGCTTGTCGTTGAAAGCAACTAATTTTAACATCGTATAAAGCTGCATGACGTTAAGCGCTGTCTGATTATTGCTTATAATGTAGCGGTTGGCGCCTAAGGGACCGTTTTTGGATTGAATGGTTTTAACAACTTGAATTGTTTTTAAAGTATTATAAATCAATTCATTATCAAAAATTGAAATATCCAGCGTAGCATCTAAATTTGAAAGAACTTCAATTTGCTTCGCCTCATCAAGTTCATTATAGTTGTCTGGAAAAATTCCATTAGACTGTTCGATACAGCCATGTACAATACCAGAGAAAACAGTACTGTGGATGCGGCTGTCTTGACGCACATCTAAACTAGCAAAATGAGAACCGAAAAGCTGGGTTTTGTTGATCAAGCTTGAAATGTCGCTTATATATAGTGCGTGATGCTCCTTGGCTACCATTTTCTTTATTTCTTTAAGTTCATCAACAAAAAAGTCAAAATCAAAAAGATCGGGATTTGACAAACTGCGACCGATTGTTATAATAAGAGCTCCCAATCGGTCTTCTACAATTCTAAAGGTTAGTTTACGTTTTAATTTTTTTAAGTCTAATAAGTACTTCTTTATCAAGGTCTTTTTAAGTAAAGAAGCAACTTTAAAGGTGGTATCTGGAAGAACAAATGGATTTCCGTCTCTGTCGCCACCAGGCCAAAATCCAATATTTATGATTTCATTTTTTAAGCCCTTATTGTCATAAACGTTTTGTTGAATATAATCAAAAATAGATCCGAAGGAATCGTAAAAAACATGCTCTAAATACCAGACAAGATTTATAGCCTCATCATAAGGCGTTGGTTTTACATGCTTAAAAAATGGAGTTTTACCTAGTTGTGCTAATAGATTCTTGATACGATCCATATCATTGTCTCTAACGGCTTCAGTCAAATCGGTAATGATTCCTAAAACTGAACCAGGATAAAACTGAGTGGGATGAGCTGTTAGTACAATTCGGACTTTAAATTCATTTAGATAAGTTTTGAGTGCTTCAATTTTATTTTCAGAAAAAGCCTTTTCTTTTAAACTTCGCAGTGTTCCAATACCATCCATATTATTGATTACAGGGAACGCAGCATCTTCAATTGCATCAAAAAGTACAACCTGGCGTTCAATGTATTGAATAAACCTAAACAAAAGCTTAATCTGGCTTTTCTTTGTACGTCGGGCTTGGTACTTTTGAAAAAAAGTTTCAACAATAGAAGTGGGGTTTTCTCCAGCAGCATAGCCT